>MDTB01044266.1_pt1 | contig 27336 bp, 27 predicted proteins | sample 811161 | NCBI WGS metagenome assembly MDTB01 (sample SAMN05326650, study PRJNA326480) | marine metagenome | isolation source: seawater | place: Mediterranean Sea | collected 2009 | reverse complement strand
GGCTCTATGCGAGTCATGTTAATAGATATAAAATTTTAATATGGATGATGATAAAACACTTATTAGAAATATCGTAATCTTTTTTGGTGTAATTGCGCTCATTGTATTGGTTCTTTTAGTCGGCGCAACCTTTGTTTAAGCAGGATGCCATTCTAGGCTTTTACCACCTAACAGATGCACATGTATATGAAATACCGTTTGGCCAGCTTTAGCACCATTATTAATGATTAACCTATAGCTATTATCTAAATTATGATCTTGGGCAATTTTCTTAGATACATGAAGTAGATGGCCTAGAAGATTAATATCTTCCTCAGAAGTGTCTGAAACTTTTTCAATCTCCTTAATAGGAATTATAAGGATATGTATAGGGGCTTGTGGTGCAATATCTTCAATAGCGAAGCATAGTTCATCTTGATAAACAATATTACCAGGAATTTCCCCTTTTCTAATTTTGGTAAATAAAGAATCATTCATCAAATAACATACCTAAAGAGTCTTATAAATAAATAGACACATATTATGGTTAGTAATAGCGCAGAGAATTTGATTAGAAAATTTCTCAAAAACCCAGTCGTTTTTTCTGTAAAAAAATAATAGACCAAAAGAACGGTTAAAATAACTAGTAAAATTAAGCTTAAGTATCCAATCATATTAAAAAAGGTTAGCTATATATTCCCATAATACAACTAAAAGCACTAACCCCGATGCCCAAACGGTACAAGCGATTAAATCAAATATTAAGAAACGCTTATAGTCCAATCTAAAAGTACCTACAAAAAAAGGAGCGAATGGTCTGATACTAGGTGTCACACGTCCAAGTAAAATTGCTCCAAATTCGTATTTATCGAACCAATTCTTTGTTTTATCAACTTTATCTTTATGCTTTTCAAAAAACTTCCAGCTCATAATTTTTGTTCCAAATACTCTACCCATTAGATAGCTAGATTGATCACCAGAAAAAGAGCCCATGTAAGCAAAGATTGTTATTAGATAAATATTTGATATTCCTTCTAGGTAAAGAAAAACAGCAAGCAAATATAAAAATAGACTTGGAAATAAAACTCCACTCAAGACAAAAGATTCAAGAAAACCTAAAAGAGTAAGCAGTAAAGGAGCTAAAACTGGATTTTCTGAACTAAATGTTTTTAATTTGTCGAGCCATGATTCGTCACTTTTTTTTTGAGCACTTGCTCCATATCAACAATCTTAAAATTCTGATTATCAGGTGAATTGTAACCGTCCTGTACAACTAAAAATCCATGAGTATATAAGCCGTCAATGCTCATGCTAGTTACATCTATTCCATCAGTATCTGTAACACCATTAATTGTAAAAGATTTAACGTAATCAAATGGAAATTGTCTATTGTATAGATTAAATTTACTATCACCTTGAGATGACACAATGATAAAGCCTTCTTTATCTGTTGTTTTATAGACGGTTACTCCTTCAGGGTCACCTCCGATATTTCCAGATCTTGAATCAATTACCTTAATAAATTCGAGTGTATTGGCATCATAGGCATTAAGAATACCTCTCATACCTTCTCTGGATATGATGATATGTTCATTTTCATCATCAATTACACATCCTTCAGCCTCATTACCAAAAAGAGGCACATTCGTTTCTTCGGCAGTTATATCAAAGGTACCTATTATTTCTTGTTTCTTTAAATCCCAATATTGAATTGTTTTACCTTCTTCTTCCGTTAGTATTGCTCGTAGATTGCCTCCTACTAAACCCATACAAATACCATAAATGTCCATGCCGGCCTTTAGTTGAACATGTCTTATGTCTTCAGAAAAAGAATTTAATGGTTTATTTTTAAAGTAATTAAATAGACCATCTGTTGGAAACAACCAATAATCCAAAGTACTGGCAGATCTATTTGATGTAACTATATGCACAGTTCCATCTTTTTCGCGTAAATCTATATTGTTTATTCTTCCAAGATTAGAATAACTTAAAGCATTACCTTCAATATCGTAGACATATATACCGGAATTTTTGTCAGTACCAAAGATCAATGATTTTCTTGGATCTTCAGAATTAAACCAAATAGCAGGGTCATCAGCAGAGTCTCCTTTAGTAATGACTGGATCAGTCTCAGCTGAATAATCAATTTCAGCAGTGTAAACAATAGCTGAGAAAAAAAGAGCAAGAAGGAAGCCCGCTTTTTTTAAAATATTATTAGAAGGTGTATCTAATACCGAATGACATTGAATATCCATATTCATCATATTGTGACAGTCTATCGGAAGTATTCCAATAGTTAAATTCAGGTCTATTGGCTAAATTCTTCCCTTCAAATCTAAATGTTAAGTTGTCGCTGTATTTATATTTAGCAGTTAGATCATAAGAAAGATAATCGTCAGTAAATCTCATAAAACCGTAACCAAAATCACCGTCAAGGACATCATCACCTTCATCGCCAAGATAGTCTAAATAGCTTGAACGATAATTAGCTGCAAATCTTGCATCAAATTTTCCTTTATCGTATCCAAATGAGAAGTTTGCATTTTCTTCGGATAGTTTTCTAAATGGAATAGTAAAGGTATCAATTCCAGTATCAAATTCACTTTCACCGTCGCTTATAGTCGCGTTAAATGCCATAAAGAAGCCTTCTATAGGTAAGTATTTATCTAACTCAGAGAAGAGATTAAGCTCAAGTCCTGTTATGGATGATGCTCCTGCATTAGCATAGGTTTCAAGTTCAGAAAAGAACAAACCTCCTACTGTTTGATTGGCTAAGACACGTGGGTAAATTGTATTAGCAATATCTTTATGAAACATGCCTAGTGTAAAAACAAAGTCTTCTTCATAGTATTCAACACTGAGGTCAAAATTATCTGCTTCATAAGGTTTAAGGTCTGGATTACCCATTTCACCAGAAAACTCACCAGCTACACCTTCTTCTATTTCTGCTATTGGTGCAGTTTCACCAAACCCAGGCCTCGATAGAGAGCTGTAATAAGAAGCTCTCATTTGGAGATTCTCAGTCATGTTGTACTTAACGTTAATACTTGGAGCTAAGTAACTATAGTCTCTAGAAAATTCTAGCAGATCATCAGCATTTCCATCGTTATATCCCATAGTATGAAAAGTTGTATTCTCATTACGCACACCAGCAACAACAATTGTTTTACCAAAATCAATAGTACTCATGACATATAGCGCATCGATTTCTTCTTTAGTTGTCCAAAAATCAGCAAGATCAGTATTTAGTGGTCTAAATTGATCTTGAAGTCCAAATAAAACATTTGGATCCGCAAAAAATGTGAGATTAACGGGAAAATACCAATATTGACTAGGAGTATACGGTGAATAGTTAATCAGTCCCTCAGCCACATCTCCACTAGCATCGTAATTTCCTTCGTTATTAGATTTAGTTCTCGTACTACTTTTATAACCAAATTCAATTGTCATTGGATTTTCACCGAAACTTATCTCACTTGTTTCAAAATCGATTTTAAAAGCATCTTCTTCATCTTGTATTAGGCCATAATCAATTTCAAATTCATCCCATTCATAGGATTCAGGGTTTCGTAGATTAGCAGCCGCAGGAGCTAAATCTAACCTTAAAAACTTGGGGTTTGACCAATTAAAGGTTCCACATGCATCTGTACCTTCTCTTATACGGCACTCAGCACGAAATTTTGCATCAACATTATTATTGTCAGCTTCTTCAGCAAAAGAATTACTTACTTGCATACGTACATCAAATCCTGCAATAACTGTATCCATACCTATTACTTGCGTTTCAATGGTTCTAGTTTCAATTCTCTTTCTAGATTCTTTATCAGCTGTAATTCTTTGGTATGCTGCAGATATTGATGTTATTGATGGTTCAAGTACATCTCTAGCTCTATATTCATCTTTATGTCTAATTTCATCATCTGTGTACTCATTAAACAAATAATTAAAAAATATTGCTGTATCACCATTAACTATTAGATCCATATCTAAGGTATAGCCCTCTCTTTCTCTGGTTAGATCGTAATATCTCATTTCCCAGTCTCTACCTAGATACTTGTTGCCATTATCACCAATTTTCCAGGGCTCATAACCGACTTCATTGTTATTAGAAATGATATGCTTGCTTTGATATGTGTAGCCGAAAATAGCACCAAAATTATCGTTAAGTTTGTCGCCATAGGTAAAGGAATACTTAGGACTATCGGCATCATCGACGAATTCGTTATATTGAATGTCATACCTAAGTTTGACCAACCTCTCATCTAAATCTGTAGCACGTTTAGTTTTAAATTCAATTCGACCACCTATACCTTCTAAATCTTGTGAAGGTACGAGAGTTTTATACACTTCAATTGAGTCTAATAGTTCAGTTGGCAGACCATCTAATAGAACCTTTCTGCCACTTTCAGGAGCAGGAATAGTTGCACCATTCATTGTTACTGCATTTAGATCTCCAGACATACCTCTAAGAGTTACATACCGTCCTTCACCTTGATCATTCTCTACAGATACTCCAGAAAGACGTCTTACTGCTTCAGCAGCTGTCTCATCAGGAAACTCTCCTAATGCATCTGAATCTACTACAGAAACAACTTGATTGGATTTTCTCTGTCTTTCTATGCCAGATTTTAGGCTAGCTATTGTTCCTACTGCAGATACAACAACCTCTTCGACCTCTTCGTTATTTACTTCTTCTTGGGAGAAAATAAATAAGCTTACAAATAAAAAAAATATATAGAATCTATTCATATTCTTAACCTCACGTAATTGAAGATAGTTGAATTAAGTAAATTTAATGTGACAGAAAGGTGTTTTTTTAGTAAAAGTTTTATGAGGTATCTAAGACTAGTAAGTAAATAAATTCATGAAGATTTCTAAGAATATTACAGCAAGAAGTGCTCCTGCAGGTAGAGTAATTATCCAAGACATAACGATTGTTTGAACTGATTTAATATTAATGGATCCGACACCTTCGACCAAACCAATCCCAATTACTGCTCCCACTAAAGTATGTGTAGTCGAAACAGGCATATTTAATTGACTGGCAATTACTACAGTTAGTGCAGCAGCAAGTTGTGCAGAAAAACCTTTGCTTGGTGAAAGCGTAACAATTTTCTCACCGATAGTTTTCATGACTCTATAACCAAGTGTAGCTAAACCAACAACAATACCGGCAGCTCCTAAAAATAGGATCCAGAGAGGTGTATCCAATGAATATGGTTGGTCTAATAATTGGCTTGTAGCTTGATTTACTGCAGCTAATGGACCAATTGCATTGGCAACATCATTAGAGCCATGTGCAAATGCAACAGCACATGAAGTAAAGACCATTAAATACGCAAACTGTGACTCTATGTTACGCGTTGTATTTTTAAATTTATATCTAAAGAATATATAGAATATAAAAGTAAAGACTAAAGCAGCAACGACTGAGATTAAAACACTATCACTGAAAGTTGGAGCAAAATCTTGTTGCTTGAATATATTCTTTAGCCCTTTTGTAACTGTAATTAATGCGATTGCAAATCCAGCAAGAAAGATATAAAAGTTGACTATAAGTGGCTCATACCTCGTCTGTTTTTTTATTATGAATTCCTTACAGATGTAGTAAAAAACTCCGGCAACAAGTGCTGATGATAAGGGCGATGTAATCCAAGACAAGCCTATATTTCCAACAACAGACCAATTAATTTTATCCATACCAAGTGTGTAGATGCCAAACCCTACTATTGCACCGACAATTGTGTGTGTGGTTGAGACGGGCCAGCCCCGTAAACTGGCGATTAAGAGCCAAACCCCAGAAGCAAATAAAGCAGAGATCATCCCATAGATAAAAATATCAAGATTACCGGCAAACAACTCAGGATCTATTACCCCTTTTCTTATAGTTTGAGTAACGCCTCCCCCAGCAAGAAATGCGCCTAAGAATTCAAATACTGCTGCTATAAGTATGGCTTGTTTAACGGTAAGTACTTTACTTCCTACAGAAGTACCCATAGCATTGGCAACATCATTAGCACCGACACCATAGGCTGAAAAAAAACCTAAAAAAATTGCAGATATAAGGATTAAGGGTATTCCAAATAAGGTTAATTCAACTATTCCCATTTTATAGACATAATATTTGTTTATACTATACCCTCTTTTCTATTAGTTTACATGAGCGTTATCGAGTACAAATTTGAGCAATACAAATCGTTAGGTCCAATTATATATAGGAAGGAAAAATATAATCTTCAAGTTGAATTGCTCAAACTTCAAGAAGATGTAATTAAGAATAAAAGAAGAATAGCACTGTGTTTTGAAGGCAGAGATACCGCTGGAAAATCATCTACAATTAACTTTTTCTCTGAACACCTAAGACCATCCAATTTTCGTTATGTACATTTAGGCATACCTACAGCTAAAGAAAAGAAAGAATGGTTTCAGCGTTGGGAAAAAGAATTACCCGATGAGGGAAAGTTAGTGTTGTTCGATAGATCTTGGTACACGAGAGCATTAACAGAACCAACTTTAGGTTATTGCACAAAACCTCAATATGAAGATTTCATGAATAATGTAAATAAGTGGGAGGACAAACTCATTAAAAATGGTTTGGAGGTTGTTAAGTTTTATTTTTCAATCGATAAAGATCAACAAAAAAAAAGACTCTCAGCGAGAAAACATAGCAAACTAAAGTACTGGAAGTTGTCTGACTCAGATAAACGTATGGTGAATAAGTGGGATGTTTTTACTTTATATAAGAATCAAATGTTTGATGTTACCGCAAGAGCAAGTTCTCCTTGGGTTGTTATTAATGCTAACAATAAAATGATAGCAAGGTTGAGTGCGCTCCGTTATATTTTGAATACACTAGATTATGACCGTAAAAAAATACTCGAACCACCTAAATGGGGTGAAGATATAGGACAATATTCTTGTTACATTGAAGGAGTATTATTTGAGAATCTAACCTACGAACAATATAAAATTCTAGCACCCTTTTCAGATTAAAATTCATGAAAATATCTATTGTCGATATCGGATCTAATGCAGTTAAATATAAGATTTTCAACTCAGAAACTTATGAATTACTTGAATATTATAGAGAGCCACTAAGATTAGGGAGAGATGTTTTTAGCCATAGAAAATTATCAGACACAACCATTGACGCATTAGTTACTTTACTGGAAAGCTACAGTAAGATTTTTAGAGAAAGAAATGTAAAGCAGTCATATTTTATAGCTACATCTGCTGTAAGAGATTCAACCAATTCTAGTTATTTAAAAGAAAAATTAAAAAAAATAAATATAAATCTTAAAATTCTGACAGGAAAACAAGAAGCATCTTTATTGGTGGATTTTAATAAAAATATTGACGATTCTGCAGTCATAGATATTGGTGGTGGTAGCGTTGAAGTTTGTATAAATAAGAATGGTGAAATGCATTATAAATCCTTTCAACTTGGTGCAGTTAGACTTCTTAATTTAGATCAGAACCATAAAACTGAAGCTATGAATGAATTTAGCAAATGGCTTGGAAAATTTAATCCAGTTAGGACAACATTTGGTCTAGGGGGGAATTTAAGAGCAATAATGCAAGCAAATAGCCATACAGGAGTAATACATGCGGCTAAGCTACAAAATCTCATTAAAATATATAAAGAGTTAGATGAAAAAGTTCTCCTTGAAACATATGAAATACCAAAGGATAGAATTGATGTAGTTCCTGTAGCTGCTGAAATTTACTTATTGTTTTTGGCTAGTATTGGTGCTCAGACGATTGAGAATAGTTTTTGGAGCATTTCAGATGGGTTGATTAAGAAAGCTGTCAAAGGGGAATTGTAAAACCCATTCTTTTACCTAAAAATACTGATACATCTGCTTTTAAAATTGACGTCTCAATTTCTAAATCTATAAAGCCTGGTTTATAGATCATCGTTGCCATTGCAACATTACTGGAATTTAATAACTTAACTTCATATATGTTGTTCTCAAGACATCTTAAATCTCCTTTTACAGATTCTGCAAAGGAATCATTTGATAGTGATATTGTGCCTGATATGTGACTGCATGAACCATCATTCAATGTCAATTTATCAATATTGATTTTTAGTCCTAGCATACCTAGTCCATTAGTTGAATATCCTGCTTCAGTAACAAAATCTTCAAGGTGCAGATCGCCATTAAAAAAATTTGTTTTTATAACTCCTACGGTACTACTGTCTTCATTATTAAACGCAACTTTAATGCCAGTAAACAATATGTTGCCTTCATAAAAATAGTCACCGAGAGCAAGTGGCATTGCATCATCAGAAGCCTTATAGGAAACATCATTTATTCTGCCATTGAAAAGATTTCCTTCGGCAAGGGAATAACTAACCGCAGAAGAGGTGTTAACTCTTTTAAGCAAAGTATCTATTGGTACAAAAAATAAAGAAAGACCTAAAAAAAGGACAATGACAACAAAAGCAATTACAAACCTAATCATTAAAACTTACACTCAATATATATTTATTCTCATCAACTAATTTTATATCAATACTATGCAAGTTTAGACCATGTATAAATCTTAACAACTCTAATAAATCTTGAGTTGATTGTATATTCACGTTGAATATGTCCTCACTACCCTGATTAAGATAGCTATTTAATTTAAGATGGGTAGAAAATTTTGAAGATGAATTAGAATTGGTACCTTCATCTCGATAAGACTTAAGTTGTGATAATTGTTGTTTGGTCGCATTAAATATTTGCACTTTATCACGAAGTGCATCTCTTGACTCTGTAAGACTTGTGAACATTTTCATTTCTATAAAAAAGATTACAAATACAACAAAGAAAAATCCAAGTAGTTTTAATAATATTTTTTCTCTATTTGAAAACTTATAATTCATATCTAAATTGTGTGACAACTATATCGTTACTATCTGCTCTATCTACGACAGATATAGTTAAATTATTACTCTGTTGATTTGCGATGAATATTTTTTCTTCAGATGCACTTTGAAATATACATTTTACAAGTAAATACTGACCGTCATCATTATTAAAACTAAGCTCCATGACTTCGGCTGCAGCAGCTATATCAAGGGTTAATTGTGAAATTTTAGATGTGATGGAGCTAGTTTCAACATCCAGAGTATTAAACTTCGCTGCAAGTTGTTCTTCAAGAGAGACAACATCTTCATCTGGATAAATTGATAAATATAGATCTGCCAAAGTGGTATCCATTTGTTTAATTTGGTTCCAATTAGAAATGATATTAAATAAACCAACTAAGTTAAGTAATACAATTAATGATATTGCCGCATAGATCCATTTCTTAACCACAGAGAAATTAAATATATTTTGAAAATTAAATAAATCAAATTCATGAAAAGAAACTTTTTTATTTGGATCTATGTTTATGTCAACAAAAGACTTAGGTGTTATTTCTAAATTAGTTTGTTCAAGTAAAGAAAATGCCTGCTCAGTTAGCTTAATAAGATTCTCTCCCTCAATGTAAAAGATTGAATTATTGAAACTAATATTGGCATTAAAGATTTCTCTAAAAAAAAGTAAATCTGATGTCATCATAATTTTTGAATCTGCATGTTTAAATTTTTCTTTAAATAAACGTAAATTATCTTTTTTTATCGTATAGAAGTTTTTCTGGGAATTTGATGATCTAAGTACTTGTAGTTCAGATTTTTCATCAATATTAACAGTATTGACTGAGTTAATAATTGAAGCATATAAATTGCTTCTATTCTTAAGGTTTGCATCATGTTTTACGAAAGTTAAGATCTCATTCGGCAAAACAAATAAAATTTCATTAAAGTCCTCAAGATCAACTAATTTAATTTTTGTATTCTTACCTTTGACAATAAGATGTCCTGAATCTAATGATTTATCAGTAAATAAAAATATCTTCATAATGATGTACTTCTATGGATAACGTTATTATTTCTTGTTTTTAAACTTATTACACTGTAAAAATAGAATAATTGGCCTTCTAATTCCAAACTATAGTTAATTTGGAGGTATTCAGGCTTATATATAAGGATAGAGCTGTCGATTCTATCTTCATTAATGCCTGAGAGATTAATAACGTTTGCATAGTTTATATAGCCTTCTGGCGGCCTATTAATAATCAGTTTCTCTATATCATTAAGTGATAAATCTGGAAGCAGAGATAATAAGACTAAATAATTTTGTTCACTTAAACCATTGATATTAAATAGAGTTTCGTTATCTGGAAGTGCGCAAATATTTGAATAGATTTGAAGTATTTCATTGTCATTAAGATACGATAAATTTTTAATTTGACTCTTGTGTATATAGGGTTGGTCAGGACTTAATGATAGAGATTCATTAGAAATATAAAATAAATCCTCTGCGCCAAAAGGTTCAGGTAGATTGTCTGTGTCTAGTGAATCATATAAGCGATCTAAAAACTCTCTATGCTTAATTCTTTCGATTTCACTGACTTTTAAAAAATTCTTAAAACGTTCACCAACTAATTCATTTTTTACATAAATATTTCTGAATGGTTTTACTAAAGAGTTTAAGTTAAAGCATGTTGATAAATCATCAAGCTCAATTAACAAGTCAGGAATCTTACTGTTTACTATGAAGTTAAGCTCACCTTCTGCTAGTTGAACATTCCTTAATCGATCTGAATTACTGATGAAAGTTTCAATAAGAATTTTTTCTATATTAATCATCTCAATTCGTTTTTCTATTGATGTTGAATAAATATTTGTCTTTAACGTATCTGTATAAATAGTTTTACTTAACAATAAAACTAAAAAACTAAGAATAAGTATTAGAGCTAATGTTGATATTAAAACAAAACCTTTTTTCATTTGAATGTACTAAATACTTGTTGATATTGAGATTTATCAATTTCATAAGTGAAATAAATATATCTAGGGAAATCTATACTTGAACTGTTTTGCAAATTTGGCCAGTCAATTTCAGCATCATCTAGCTCTTCACCAAAACGAACTTGTAAATTATTGATGTTATCAATTAATATCTTTCGTGATGTTTCGGCCTCCTCCTTATTTGCTAATGTTGTAATTCTAATTAACTGATTATCTTCATAAAGATAGATGACCCTTCGTAACTTAGAAACTGATTGCAGATGATCGCTGGTACTTAGAGAAACAAATGTCATGACTCTATTTGATGAGTTTCCTATAAATGGTAAGTCAAGATTACGACCATTTTGATCTTTCATATTAAATGGAACTGCTTGCATTAGATCTAAGCGAATAGTGTTAATTGTATTTATATGATCAGAATCTCTTTTAATGTTTGCATCAACTCTTTCTTTAAGAAAAATACTATTAGAAAGAAACTCGAAAGACATAATTGAAATTATCGATGCTGCCAGTAAGGCAACTAGAATTTCAATTAAAGTAAACCCCTTAGTTAATTTCATTGAATGACTTTAAATGAGAATTTATCGGAATCCTTTATAAACTCAATCTCAATTTCAACAAGAGCGTTATATCTGCTGAGCTGTCTATGGGAAATTGACTCTAAGTCTAGTAACTGTCTAATCTGACTATTATCAACCCTAGGGTTAGCTACATATATAGTTAAAACATTTGATTTTAGTTGATGGTCATAGATAAAATTCTGTTTTAAATCCTGTGCTCTTAAATTTTGCTCAATCAATTGACCATAGGCTAAAAAAGTAATTGATATAATTAACAAAGATATTACAACCTCTAATAAGCTAAATCCGCCTTTATAATCAGTTAAATTCAATTGAGTCATTATTATTAAATGTAATTTGTCGTACAGAAGTTTGATGACCTGGAGCAATAATTAAGTACATTTCATTTTTTTTTATTTCTCTATCTTGACCACTACTATCTTGATAGCTTTTCACATATGAAGTATCAAAATCTTCAAATTTAATCCACTCGCCATTTTTATATACATTGATTGCTTCTTTTGTAAAAGAGAAGGTTAATCCTGTGTAGAGGCTATTTTCTTGAAGATAAGAAATTTTATCTTTGAGACTTTCTTCAGGCACTGGTTGTCGCAGTAAAAGATAAAATGATGTTGATGCAAGAGAAATTATTGTCAGAACAATAACTATCTCAAGTAAAGTAAAGCCCTTATTCAGTCGAACTGTTGATATCTGCATTTTCTCCTTCTCCACCAGGTTGTCCATCTGCACCGTAAGAGATAATGTCAAATTCACCATATCGACCGGGGTAGATATATACATAATCATTACCCCAGGGATCTTCAGGAAGCTTGTTTATAAATCCATCAGAAGGATATTTACCAGGTTTCTTAAGATTGCCTGGGTTTTCATTTAAACTTTTTATTCCTTGCTGTTGTGTTGGATAAGATCCTTGATTAATTTTAAACATGAGCATTGCCTGTTCAATTTTTTTAATATCAGTTTTTGCGGTTTGTACATTAGCATCGTTTAATATTGGTATTAAGGTGAAGGACACAAGAGAAGTTAATAATCCCATTATGACGATAACTATAAGTAGCTCTAATAAAGTAAAACCTTTTTTAAGTAATTTTTTCATATATTAAATATTAAATTATTCATTTGTAATAAAGGCAACATTATTGCCAAAACAATAAGCATTACAAAAATACCCATTGTTAATATTACAATAGGTTGCAAGAGTGTAAGCAAAACATTTCTTTTAGTCTCTACTTCCTGATCAAGAAAATTTTTAATCTTCTCAAACATTACACTTATTTGACTTCCGATGTCACCAGAACTTAAAAGTTGATGAAAGACAGTAGGAAAGATTTTAGATAGTGAAAAGGCCTGGCTGATTGATGTGCCAGCGTTAACCTTGTTAACAACTATACTTACTTCATTTTTTAAATACTTATTTTTAAAAGTATCTTTTGCAATATGAAGGCTATCAATAGTGTTTAGGCCGGCTTTTGTCATTAATCTCATTGATGAGCAGAATCTAGCTGTTTGATCAAATAATATGATCTGTCCAAAAAGTGGTGCCTTAAGAAACAATTTTGAAATACTTAATTTAACCTCAGTTGAGAGGAAGTTTGATTGCAATAGTAAATAACAACCTGCCAATAACCCTAAGGAAGAAAAAACTATATAAGGAAATACAGCAGAGAAACTAAGTAGTATTTGCGTTAACAGAGGTAAAGAAACATTTGAAGAAACAAATTGTTCGACAACTTGAGGTAATACAAAGGTTAATAGAGCGTATATTACTGCTAATGAAACAAAAAATAAGATACTTGGATATACAAGAGCGCCAGTAACTTGAGATTTAATTTGTGTTTCTTTATCTAAATGTTCAGCTAAATCAGAAAAAACTTCAGCGAGTGCAGCTGATGTTTCACCAGCATAGATAGTTGAAGTGTATATTTCATCAAATATTTTAGGAAATTTCTTTAATGAAGAGCTTAAACTATTACCTTCAGTAACATCTTCCATGATGCTAAGCAGCACTTGTGAAAATTTATTATTGGTAGTTTGTGCACTTAATAATTCAAGTGATTTTTCTAATGGTGTTCCAGCTGAAAGTAATGCTGCCATTTGTTTAGTAAAAATAGATAAATCTCGGGTTGAGATTTTAATTTTAGATTTTCTTTGTTCACTTTCAGTCACTGATAAAGGGTTTAAACCCTTGTTTTGCAACATTGATATAGCTTCTACTTGATCAGTAGCATTTATATAACCACTTATCTTTTTTTCGTGGCTATTAAAGGCTAAATACTTAAAGGTTGCCATTAGTCTTCTGTAATTCTTAGTAACTCTGATAATGAAGTTTTACCATCTTGTAATGCTAATAATCCATTCTCAAAAAGTTTTTTGTTATTGGAATAAGCGTATTCCGCTATTTCATTTTCTGATGCAGATTTATGGATCAAGTCACTTATTACACCATCCATTAATATATGTTCACCAACACTCAGACGTCCTTTAAATCCTGTATGCTCACATTCATCGCAACCACAACTTTTATAAACAGCATCACTAATATTATATTTTTCAAGAATTTTTAAACTCTTTGGATCATCATCAATAACCTTACATTTTTCACAGAGCTTTCGTACTAATCTCTGTGATAGAACATAAACTAAGCTTGATGATAATAGATATGGCTCAATTCCCATGTCTCTTAATCTTGTAATAGCATTAACAGCACTATTGGTATGAACTGTTGATAGAACTAAATGTCCTGTTAAGCTTGCCTGTATTGCTATTTCAGCTGTTTCTTTATCTCTTATCTCCCCAACCATTACAATATCTGGATCTTGTCTAAGAATAGCTCTTAACCCTTTTGCAAATGTTAAGCCCGTTTTATTATTAACCTGTGTTTGGCCTATTCCGTCGAGAGCATATTCAACTGGGTCTTCAATAGTAAGAATATTTTGCGATCTATCTGAGATTTCCTTTAAACCTGCATATAAAGATGTTGTTTTGCCTGAGCCTGTCGGCCCAGTAACAAGAATAATGCCTTCTGTTTTAGACAAACCTTTTTTATAACTATCTAGAGTTTCACTAGAAAATCCAAGATCATCCAGATTTATATGAGTCTTATCTTTTTCGAGTATCCTAAGAACTACACGTTCACCGAATGATGAAGGCAAAGTTGATACACGTAGATCAACCTCTCTTTTACCTATTGATATAGAAATTCGTCCATCTTGAGGCAACCTTCTTTCTGATATATCTAATTTAGACATAATCTTTATTCTTGAAATAATCATTTGGGTTATATTTTTTTGATATTGCAGTACTTCTCTCAATACTCCATCGACTCTAAAGCGTATACTTAATTTATTTTCAAAAGGCTCTAAATGAATGTCTGAGGATCTAGCTTTTATAGCTTTAGTAATAGTTGCATTAATTAATTTAATAATTGGTCCTTTGTTCTTATCATCTAGAAGATCATCAGATGGTGAAATAGAGTTAGCAATATCAGCCAAATTTAGGTTATCTAACTCCGAAAAATCTAAATCTTCGGTTTTGTCTGTATAGAGTTCAGTTAAAAGATTCTGAAAATCATCATCAGAGTAAATTTTCTTCTCAACTGTATCTGCAAATAAATCCTGAATTGAAGATAAGATAATTGGTTTTAGTTCGCCACAGACATGTAGTATGGAATGGTTATTCTCATTGGTTATTGTTACTTTATTTAACTTGCAGTAACTGTAAGGTAGAGGAAGATTCATTTTAATCAGTTTCTTGCTCTTCTTCTCTTAAAATTTGCTGTGCTTTGATTAAATTAAATTTTTCTTCTGATAGATCTTTTGTTGTTAATGAATCTCTAAGAATAGTTGGCCTCAAAAAGATCATTAGATTTCTTCTTTGAATTGACTTAGCAGAAGACCTAAAGAGTCTACCAAGAAGGGGTATATCGCCTAATATTGGAACTTTATTAACTGATTCTTGGACATCCTCGCTTATTAATCCACCAAGAACTAATATCTGTCCATTATCAGCTAAAACTGTTGTTTCAATTTCTCTTTTATTTGTAATTAAATCATTTGAGTTAGGGAGCTGAGCACCAGCTATGCTTGAGACTTCTTGTCTTATGAACAATGCTACAGAGCCAGAATCATTAATTTGTGGTTTTATCTCTAACTTAACTCCTATCTCTTCTCTAGCAGTAGTTCTAAACGGTGTAATGTTATTCGCTCCCAAAGATTCACCAGTAGTGATAGGAATCTCCTGGCCTACAAGTAACGATGCCTCTTCATTATCCATTACAACTGCTGATGGTGTGGATAGAATATTAGAATTTTGATCTTCTCTTAAAAGAGACAATAATACAGCAAAGTTATCCTCTCCTTCTGTTAGATTTCCCAAGCCCGCCACAAAACCTCTAGTGCTAAGAATAGATGAAGCAGCACCCGCTGAAGACCCAATATCACTATTATCATCAGCAGAACCAACTATTGACAATAAATCTGGGTTTGTTGTTGAAGGAAATCTTGTTAATGCAATTGGTGTATTACCTGTAGAATCGCCAGAATATATAGTATCGACACCTAACGCCTGTGCAGATTCATCAGAAATCTCAACTATTATTGCTTCAACATAGACTTGAGGTCTCCTTATATCTAACTGCTCAACTATCGAGGTTAGAGTTTTAATAGATTGAGGGTTAGATCTAATAATTATTGAATTTGTTTCCTCATGAGATGTGATTACAGTTTTATAATCAACGTTCTCTTCTTGATTAAATGAAGCAGATACATCGGTAAGAATTTTTAATATATCTTCAGCTTTCGAATAGTTAAGATAAATTACTTTTGTATTTTCATTTAAATTATTATCTAGATCTAATTGCGATAATACTCTTTTAGCTCGGATTACTATTTCTAATGGGCCACTGAATATTAATTTATTCGAGCCTTGGAAAGTTGCAACAGCTAATTTATCAAACCTAGTATTAGGGTCTGTCTTTAATGAATTTATTAGTCTTAGTGCTTCAATGGCTGATAAATTATTTAACTTAAATTCAGAGATACTTGTATCAAGCTCAGAGTCTAAATTTCTAATTATGTCTTTAATACGTTTTATATTGTCAACATCATCGGAGATAAGGACTTCTCTATCATTATTTAAAGCAACTATATATGACCTAACGCCAACTATTGGCTTAACAGCACTTACTATGTCTTTTGCACTAGAAAATCGTAATTTAATTACTTCTGAACCAATAGAACCTTGAAAATCACCATCTTCAGAGAAGTTTTTTACACCTTCTTGTGATGGTATAACTCTATAGATGTCCCCATCTTTTAAAACGTTGTAGCCTTGAACTTCCATTGTTGAAAGAAAGACCTCCCAAATAGAATCTGAATTTAAGGGTGCGTCTGAATAAATTGTTATTAAACCTTTTACTCTTGGATCAAGAATAATGGTTTTGTCCGTTAGTAAAGCTATGTCTTGTGCAAAAGTTTTGATATCGGCATCTTTATAGAAAATATTTTGGTCTTGCGCTGTAAGCGTTAGAGACAAAGATACTGCAATTATTAATCTCTTTATAAACATATTATTCCTTTATTAGATCTATTCTATTTTGATCAAAAGATTTCTCTGAACCTATGATATCAAGAAAAGTATAGTTATTGCCATCAAAAAAATATGCTCTAGAGCCATCTGTATGGGAAAAGGTAATCTGTTGAGTTACATTGGAACCCTGCTCTATCAACCTATACTGATCTTTATCTAAGATTATGATTGTACTATCTGGGTTATTACCTCTCATTCCGACTATCTCGAAGCCTAGTGTTAGTTCAGTGGCGTTGTCAATTGAACCTATATTTTGTGGTATAGAAATTTTTTCATCTTTAACAGGTGTTGGTAGCTCCTCATCAATATTTGCATTACTGAATGTTAGAAAACCGATGTTGTAATAAAAGAATAGAATCAAAATAAGAAAAAATGAAAAAATTGTTAATCTTATTATGCCGCCTCTATTCATGTATTAATTTTACTATTAAGTAGGAAAAGTGACAAAAACTGTTGTACCTTTCCCTATCTTTGACTCCACTTCAGTCTCAGCGTTCATTCTTGAAGCTAATTGTTTTACTAGTGATAGCCCTAGCCCAGTACCCTTAGTATTAGCACGTGCTTTTGGTGTACGGTAGAATCGGTTAAATACCTTATTCAAGTATTGTTTTTCTATACCCAAACCTTTATCTGTAATTGATATTATTAGAGCATCTTTATTTTGCAATGCTTTTATAGCAACATTTCCGTCTTTCCGTGAATATTTAATCGAGTTATTAATTAAATTTGAAAAAATCGTAGTAAAAGAATCTTTATCAACTTTTAGTGAAATATTCTTATCTATATAATTAGTGATTATGATATTGTTCTCATCTGCTAAAGCCTGCTGAGATTCAAGAATTAAGTCTATCTGATCATATACATTGAATTTTTTTCTATTTAATACTAGACCACCAAATTCAATTTTTTCTAATTCCAATAAATCGTCCAGCATTGCGCTCAAACGTTCAGAATTATTAAGAATTGAATTTAAAAACTTCTCTGCTAGTTTTGGATCTTTTATTGCTCCAGTACTAGATAAAGTCTCAGAATTAGCTCTAATTACAGAAATCGGTGTTTTTATCTCATGAGATATATCTGTAACAAATTGTTTTCGAAGCTCTTCTAATTTTCTGAGTGAAGAAATGTCATTTATGACTAATATGTACTCATTGGTCGTTTCCATTTTTGTTGCAGAGAGAAGAAAATTTTTGTCTTCACCTGACAACTTCACTGATAGCTCGCTCTCCGCCGACAGATTGTCTTTGGTCGATTTTAATAATTTGTTAATCTTTATAAGTTTTTTTGATTTAATTTTTTCATTTAGAAAGAATTGATGTTTTCCGAACATTTCTAGAGCTATGTCATTAGAAAATCGCACTTTAAAATTCTTGTTAAAAATAATCACGCCCTGATTGACGTTATCCAAAACATTACCAAATTCTTTTCTTTGTTCGACAGTCTGTTGGATTTCACTGTTTAATCTTATAGAGATATTGTTTACAGCATCTGCTATTGAACCAATTTGCGTATCTTTTTTCCCCAGACTTTCAGTGATTCTTTTTCCTTTAAGAGCCTTTTGTGTGTTTCTCAACAAAGAGTCCAGATTTTTTCTCAAATCAGTTTGGACGTTAAATGATAAGAAGCTAGATGAAGCTATGACTAAAATTAATAAAATTATAAATGGATAGATAAAAAAATTAAAAATTGAGGTGTAATAATTAAATGGTAAAGCTACTCTAATTAGCCCTTTTGTCTGGTCATTTGGGTCTCTTAAAATTGCCACATAAATAAGTTCTTCTCCTGTAGTTTCACTTATTCTTGTCGCTGTTCCATAACTATTGAGTAAAGCATTTTTAATTTCTAAACGTGTTTCTGGTGAGTGAATTTCAATATCGCTTAATTTCTCAGTTGGAATAAATGAGTCTCCTACTACAGTCCAATTTTTATCAATTATCGTAACCCTAAGTTTTTCTTCGTTGGTACCCTCGATATCTAATTTATTAACAATGGCGTCGTAATTACTTAATGGTAGAGCATTAAGTTCAGGTACTAATTTATCTATTGCCTTAGCTTGAATATACAAAGACTCAATTAATTGTTGTTTGGTGTTGTTATAAATAAATGTTGAAAAGATTGTTGATATAAAGAAAATAACGAATGTTAGAAATGTAACTGACAATAAAAAAATTCTTGAGACTCTTATTCGGGAAAAAAATGAACGCATTAACTCTGGCTATTTAACCTATATCCAACACCTCTTATGGTTTGAATAAAGTTACCAACTTGTCCAAGCTTCTCTCTGAGTCGCTTGATATGGGTATCAACAGTCCTTGTAGTAACTTCTGAGCTATAACCCCACACGTCTTCAAGAAGTTGATCTCTAGTTTGAACTCTGCCCTTTCTCTGAATTAGGTGCTTAAGTAATTTAAATTCCAATGCGGTTAGAATAACTTCATCATCATTAACTAAGACCTCATGAGCATTTGGATTTAATGAAATTGGACCAAACGTTATTGAATCATGATCTTCAAGTACTTCACCTTGCTTCTTTAAAATTACTTTAACTCTCAGTATTAGCTCTCTTACACTGAAAGGTTTTGTAACATAATCATCAGCTCCGAGCTCAAAACCGACAATTCTATCAACTTCCTCCCCTTTTGCTGTGAGCATGATGATAGATAATTGATTTAAGTCTCTATCGCTTCTAACATTTTTGCATAGATCAAGACCTGACATGCCAGGTAACATAAGATCAAGAATAATTAAATCAGGCTTTTTTTGATTAAGCTGATGAAGACATGATTCAGCATCAGCAAATTCAGAAACCACAAAACCTTCTTGTGTTAAATTGTATGCAAGCGTTTCTCTTATATCTGGTTCATCTTCAACTATATAAATAGAATTTTTTTTGCTATTAATCATATTATTTATCTGTAAGTAATTTCTTAATACCAACTCTATCGAGTTTCTCAGAAGCAATTCTTGGTAAGGGTTTATCTATAAATTTAAAAATCTCAGGGACTTTATAGTTCGCTAAATATTTGGAGAGAAATTCTTTTATTGAATCTGTCTCAAGTTCATCTTCAGTATATATATAGGCGCCCACTATTTCTCCGAATTTCTCATCATATATTCCACATACGCAGGATTCAACAATTCCATTATATTTATCTAAAGCATTCTCAACTTCAAGGCATGAAATATTTTCGCCACCTCTAATGATCAATGCTTTTTTTCTGTCAACTATGAAAATATAGCCTTCATTGTCGAGATATCCAAGGTCGCCTGTCTTAAGCCAGCCATCTTTGATTGTGCTCTTTGTTTCTTCTGGATTCTTTAAATATCCAATAGTGTTTGTCGGTGATTTAAATACCATCTCACCAATCTGACCTACGTCTAAAAAATTCCACTCATCATCAATAATCGCTATCTCTGTTAAATCAGGTATACATAAACCAGCACTGTTTGGTCTTTCTAAATAATCATTACCTCTTAATAGAGTTCCTATGGCAGTTGTTTCTGTCATACCCCAGGCGAAGCTCTGAGGAATGCTAAATTTCTTATCAAGATTTATAACTTGTTCTTCAGGCCTTGCAGCACCCCCAGCGGAGATATCAGTTAATGAACTTAAATCATAATTATCAACTTCTGGATGATTGAGTAAGTCCCAAGATTGAGCTGGAACTCCGCTTAAGTTAGTTACTTTATGTTTAGTAATTAACTCGAGAGCTTCAGTTGCATCCCACTTACGCATAAGTATTATGTTTCTTTTTCCCAGCATAGATAGTAGAAACTGAGTAATTAAACCAGTTACATGAAACAAAGGCACATTAAGAAGGATTGATGCATTTTCAACGCCTAAAAGCTCTTCCTCATGTATTATTCCTCTCAATTCACCAAAAGTATAAAAACCAAAAAGTGAATTTATTACAGCTAAATGTGAAAGCATAACTCCTTTAGGCATTCCTGTGCTTCCAGATGTATAAAGTATTACGTTTACATCTTCATCATTAGCATTAAGCTCTGGCCATGAATCACAACTACCTTCAACTGTTGCTGAAAAATTTGTACATCCATCTACTTGATCATCGTCAACAATAACTTTTTCAATGGGTAAGTCTTTAATGAATTCATATCTTTTTTTATCAAGAAAGATAATTTTTACCTCACTATGTTCAATTCCATATTTAAGCTCTTCTTCTCGCCACCATGAATTCAATGGAACGGAAGTAGCTCCATGACCAGAAATAGCTAGATGAGCAATAATCCACTCTGCACAATTTTGCATACATATGCCAACTCTATCACCAGGTTTAATCCCTTGTGCTGTCAGGTAATTAGCAACATTTTTAGCCTTAGCTATTGTTTCTTCATAACTAAGTTGTATTCCTTCATCAAGAAGGACTGGGAAGTTTCCATGTAAAAGCGGTATCGCATCAAATAAATCTCTAAGAGTTTTAGGAGCGCTTTTAAAAACCTTGTATTCAATATCATTGGCTAATTTACGAGTTTCTAGATCTAATAATGGGTTGCTTTTTCTTAGTTCAGCAAAAGCAGCCGTTAGATTGGTTTTTGTTGTTATCTTTGTCTCGGGCATATTAAAAATTTATGGAAAACCTTAAACTAAGATTATGTCAGAAGAAAATTTCTTTGTGAACAAATTCCTCTTTTTCCAAGAGAAAAATCAAAATGATTATTTCTATAACGCTTTGGTTTATATATTTGAACATAATAAGAATGGAGCATTAGGTGTCGTTATGAATAAAATTATTCCTATAAGCGAAGAAAAAATATTTAAGTCATTAAATATAAAAACTGCTAAAGATCAGCAACATATTTTAAATGGCGGTCCAGTAGATATTAATAAATTATTTGTAATCCATAATCAGGCGGAAGAAAAAGAATCTCTTTGTGTTGAAAAAGGGTTAAATCTTACTTCTAGCATTGATGTACTAAAGTCAATTGGACAAGGTAAATTTAATGATCAATATAAATTAGCCTTGGGGTATTGTGGTTGGGATGCAGGTCAACTAGATTATGAAGTTTCAAAGAATAGCTGGTTAATATTAGATATAGATCCTTTAGTTGTATTTGAAAGAGACCCAAAAGATCTAGTAAAAGAGATATCAGGGCAAGTTGGCTATGATATTGATAAAATTCAAAACAGCGAAATCATAACTAAACACTAATGAAAATTTTTATATCAATTGCATCATATCAGGATAAGTTATTACCAGTAACAATACATAGTGCATATTCATCAGCTAAATATAAAGATAATCTAACATTTGGGATAGTTGATCAGTGCGACTTTAAATTAGACTTTTCTAAATCAAAATTATCAAGCCAAATTACTTATACTCACCTTGATCCTGAAGCAGCTCGAGGACCATGTTGGGCTAGGTCTCTAGCTCAAACTTTAATGAAAGATGAAGAGTATTTTTTGCAGGTTGATTCGCATACATTATTTGAAAAAGATTGGGATGAGTATTTATTGAATTACATTAATACCATAAAAAAGAGTCATGATAAACCTGTCATTTCTGCCTATCCAAGGGGCTTTGAAGTGATTGATTTTGAAAAAAAAGTCTTTAAAAAGAATCAAGAAGAAGATTCATCTACACATGTCATGGTGCTAGATCAAGACAAAGTTTTTAAGGATGGATATTTTTCTATGCAGAAAGGCATGCCAACTGAATCTAAACAAATATACAAAGGTTTTTTATTATCTGCGGGCTTCTTATTTTCAACTAAAGAATTCGTAGAGACTATTCCATATGATCCACACTTATATTTTGAAGGTGAAGAAACAAGTTTAGCTTTAAGAATCTTTACTAGAGGATTTGATATCTTCCATATTCCTAAAATTCCAATGTTTCATTGTTATGTTAATGATTCAGATCAATTTAGTAGGCCTATGCATTGGAATGAAGAAGAAGATAAAAATAGACCTATAAAATGGGTAGAGTTACAAAGAAAAAGTAAAATACGCATTGAAGAGATCATTAAAGGAAAGCTTAAAGGGCCTTATGGACTTGGTTCTGAACGAAGCTTGAATGATTACAAAGAATTTAGTGGTATTGATTTAAAGAATAAAAAAATAGTAAACCCTAATAATGCATATCAATTTAAGGGGCTATTAGAAAAAGATTGGGCTCAAAAGACGACGAAAAAGAAAGGTTTTTTATGGTAAATAGATTAATTTTTTTGGTAATTTTATTATGCCCTTTGACACTAGCACATGCTGAAACTATTGAGGAAGGTAAAACCGTTGAATCTAATGAGTCAATGGTCGTTACTCGACATTTTTTAGCTTCTAGAGTTGGAAATGAAATATTGGCAAAAGGTGGTAATGCAATTGATTCTACCATTGCTATTTCTTTTGCACTATCAGTTGTATTACCGCAAGCAAGCCCAATAGGCGGTGGTGGCTTCATGATAATTTACGATGAAGAAACTAATACAAACTATGCACTTGATTATAGAGAAATGGCTCCAAAAGCAGCCACAGCAGATATGTTTATTGTTGATGGTGAAGTAGATAGAGAGCTCGCATTAGAATCATATTTAAGTTCTGGGGTACCAGGAACTGTTTATGGACTTTATATAGCTCATCAAAAGTTTGGCTCTCTGCCTTGGAAGATGTTATTAGAGCCAGCAATTGACTTAGCCGAAAATGGATTTGAAGTTACAACCACTCTTGCAAACTCATTGGACAAAGAAACTAATAGAAGAAAGTTAAGCAAGACATCTGACGGTCAAAAAATATTTTTTCGTAATGGTGAACCACTAAAAGAAGGTATGTTGTTAGTACAAGAAGACTTAGCAAAGACATTGAAGTTGGTGGCAAAATTTGGTCCAGCAGGATTTTATAAGGGAAGTGTTGCTCAAAAGATTCATTTAGATATGAAGAACAATGGTGGATTAATTTCTTTAAAAGATCTGCAGAACTACAAAGCTAAATTTAGAGACCCAATTAAGTTCATTTATAAAGATTTAGAAGTCGTGACTATGCCCCCACCATCTTCTGGTGGACTTCTATTAGCTTTGATGTTCAATATGATTGAAAACATTGAATTAGATAAAACCAAACCGCATACAGCGGAAAATATTTTAAAAATTAGTGAGGTTATGCAAATTGCTTATTCACTAAGATCCATTCATTTAGCTGATCCAGATTTTTATCCTGTGCCAATAAATGCATTTTTGGATGAAGATACTGCTAAAGAACTACTACTCAAAGTTAATGATTCCAAAACAAGTGATGCAAAGCATTTTGATCCGCAGAACTTAAAGATTAAAGAAAACACCACGCACTATTCTGTAGTGGACAAGCATGGCAATGCTGTCAGTACTACAACAACACTCAATACCGCTTATGGATCCGGGGTGGTTATTAAAGGCACTGGGTTGTTATTAAACAATGAGATGGACGATTTCTCTGCAGCTCCTAATCAACCAAATTATTTTGAATTACTAGGCAATGAAGCAAATAAGATTGAACCCTTGAAAAGACCTCTAAGCTCCATGACACCAACAATAGTTTTTAAAGATGATCAGCCCCTTTTAGTTACAGGTGCGCAAGGTGGATCACGAATAATTACAGCTGTTTTACAAATAATCTTAAATTATTATGAATTTGATCTCAGTGCTGAAGAATCTGTACATCTTTATAGATATCATCATCAATGGAAACCAGAAACACTTATGTATGAAGATTTTGATGAAGAGTTAATAAATGAATTGATTGATCTTGGCTTTACCTTAAAACAAAGACCACCCAATTATGATTACAGTAACGGTATAACATCATCTATAATGATTGAGAATGATAAATTAATAGGTGTAAGTGATCCTCGATCGGATGACTATATGTCCATAGGAATATCAAGTAAAAAATGAATTTTGAACTACTTAATGAAGATTTAGCTATAAATCTTGCTGTTATTGCAGGACTTACAACAGTAGCTATCATAATTGCACGTACATTAGTATTTAAGGCTCTTATGAGTTTCGCTAGTAATAGTGAAACAGCACATGACGATACTTTTATTAAAACACTTAAAAAGCCGCTTACATTAATTCCTTTGGGTATTGGTTTATATGCCATGGTTCAGGCTTTACCACTCACAGATACGTACAATACCTATGCTGATCTTCTAATTAAAAGTTATTTTTATATAGCTATTTTTTGGTCCATTGCTGATACCACTGACTCACTTAGAGATTTTATTGGTGAAAAATATGACTTCTTATCTACAACTTTAAGGGCCTGGTTATTCAGAACAGTAAAAATAGTCTTTTACTTGCTTGGAATAGTTAGTGTACTTGAACTATGGGGTGTTGATGCAGCGTCTATTATTGCAGGTTTAGGTCTTTTCTCTGTAGCTCTAGCACTAGGAGCACAGAATTTCTTTAAAAATTTAATAGGTGGATTGCTTATCATAGGTGAAAAGAGATTCAAACAAGGCGATTGGATCAATATTGAAGGTGTAGCCGAGGGTTCAGTAGAAAGAATTGATTTCAGATCTACACTTATACGAAGATTTGATAAAGCCCCAATTTATGTTCCTAACTCTGTATTAAGTGATTCCGAGATTATTAACTTTTCGGAGATGCCATTTAGAAGAATTAGATTTCATGTTGGACTTCTTTATGAGACAACCCCTGAAACTATCATGGCAATTAGAAAAGATATTGAATCTTTTATAGAGAGAAACACAAATTTGGTTGATTCAGATCAAGCCCAATCAACAATAAGAGTTACAGATTTTAATGACTCAAGTATTGATGTGCTTGTTAATTGTTTTACAAAGTCTACTCAGTGGCATGATTATTGTGTTGCTAGAGAAGAGCTAATTATGGAAATAATGCGCATAGTTAAAAACAATGGCTCAGACTTTGCCTATCCAACAAGAACAATACATGTAGAAAAAGATTGAACTTTTTCTATTTCTTTTAGTCAAAATTAATATCGACATCCTCACTCGATAAAGGGCATAGAAATATGCCCTTTTTTATTCAGCAACGTAACGACCAATAGGTATATCTTTTAGAGGGATCAATTGAATATTGTATTCTTTTCTTATATCTCGCAAAGGAGTATTAAGAAGCTCCTTAGAAACATCATGATAATCCCATCTCTTAGTCATTTTCATGCATCTTGAAAAGACTTTCAGTTTTACCCATATCAAGCCTGAATATATTTTTAATATGCCCCAGTAGCCACCGTGCTTGGTAACAATATCACCAATAACTTCTTTGTATTCTGGATCTTTGTAGAAATCAAAAATCTTTCCCCAATTAAATTTCATGCCCCAAATTACATATGTATCTAATATAGATTCTTCTTCAATGGATGTGCCTAATCCAAAGAGTACATGTGTATAGTCGTGTTCCTTAAATACTCTGGCGTTCGGGCTATCTTTTTCAACTAATTCTCTAAAGTGTGGATTTATTGAATAAAATTCTAGTAGCCCTTCATGAAGAGTTTGCATAGAATCCTGTTTCTGAAAATTTAACATCGGATTCTTCTATTAGTTTTTAGCTCCATAAAAAAATATATTACCAGCGATATTAACAGGAAGTAATAAATCAGTTTCTTTGTACACACGATAAGTTCTAGGATTCAAATCGCCTTTTTTTAATTTGATGCTCATTGCTAATGTTCCATCTTCACTTAATTCATCAATTGTAGAAAATTGGCCAGATCTCAATGACCAATTAATCACCCAATTCCCATTAGGAGATAAAAACAGCGATCCACCAGATGGAGTGTATTCGCTATAAGTATCATTTAATGAATAATCATCAACAAAAATAGCATAGTTATTATCAAAATTAAGCTCATACTTAAGTGCTCTGCTTACTTGGCCTAAGCTAGACTCTCTTGATCCAATACAATGACCTCCATTATCAAATATATATAAATATCCATTAAGTTCAGAAGCCGTATGTTGTCCGCATATTTCCTGATAAGAATCATTAAATATAATTAAATCAGGATTGCTACCCCCTAATTGCCAAATTGTTTCAGCGCTATACCTATCAATTTTAAGAATTTGCGAACAACCCCTAAGGGATAAAACTAAATTATCATCCTCAGAAATTGATACGGCATTAATATGTGCATAATCATCTGGCCATCTATGTTGTGTACAATCTTCAATATCTACATGATCGAATGAATCCCATTGCATTAAAATCTGGCCGTCTTTGCTAATTTCTTGAATTACAGAATCTCGAGTAAGTTCATTATTAGAAAGACCATATGGTGATAAATCTCTATAAGCAGAGTTATATGACATTAATATATAGGTGTCCTCATTTGAAATAAGAAAATCATGGTTATCTGTATGG
>MDTB01066124.1_pt1 | contig 27338 bp, 35 predicted proteins | sample 811161 | NCBI WGS metagenome assembly MDTB01 (sample SAMN05326650, study PRJNA326480) | marine metagenome | isolation source: seawater | place: Mediterranean Sea | collected 2009 | reverse complement strand
CAACTTGAAGAGACCTATTTACGCGCCCAGCGCGAGCTACGGACACTTTGGTCGCACCGAGACTGAATTTACCTGGGAAAAAACTGACAAGGCCGATGCCTTGGCTAATGCCTAATTGCCCAACCATGCACGCTGATACACTCATCGCAGTCACTTCCACCCAGCTGCTACAGAATTTTTGAACAAGGACAGAACATCATGAGCCATCAAGACTATAAAGTTGCTGACATCACTCTTGCCGACTGGGGTCGCAAAGAGATCGCTATTGCTGAAACAGAAATGCCTGGGTTGATGGCGTTGCGTAAAAAATATGGGGAGCAAAAACCACTGGCAGGCGCACGAATTATCGGCTGTCTCCATATGACTATCCAAACAGCTGTCTTGATGGAAACGTTAACCGCACTAGGCGCGGAATTGCGCTGGTCATCCTGTAATATTTTTTCTACCCAAGATCATGCAGCTGCCGCTATGGCCGCCAGTGGTATTCCAGTGTTTGCCTGGAAGGGTGAAACCGAGGAAGAATATGAGTGGTGTATAGAACAAACAATCATCGGTCTTGACGACTGGCAACCCAACCTATTGTTAGATGACGGCGGTGACTTAACTAAAATTATGCACACAAAATATCCTGCATTATTAGAGGCCGTGAAGGGCGTATCGGAAGAGACCACAACTGGAGTCAAACGCCTGTACGACATGCTTGCAGAGAATGAACTGAAAATTCCCGCTATTAACGTCAACGACTGTGTCACTAAATCTAAATTCGATAATTTATATGGCTGTCGTGAGTCGCTGGTTGATGGCATCAAACGTGCCACTGACGTCATGATCGCCGGTAAGGTTGCAGTAGTTTGCGGTTATGGCGACGTCGGTAAAGGCTCGGCACAATCTTTGCGTGGGCTCGGGGCTACTGTTTGGATTACTGAAATCGATCCGATTTGTGCCTTGCAAGCAGCCATGGAAGGTTACCGGGTAGTCACCCTGGACGAAGCTTGCACGCAAGCAGATATTTTCGTTACCACCACGGGTAACTTCAAAATCATTACCCATGACCACATGGCCGCCATGAAAGATCAGGCCATCGTTTGTAATATTGGTCACTTTGATAATGAAATCGATGTTGCCAGCCTGGAAGAATATCAATGGGAAGAGATTAAGCCACAAGTTGACCACATCATATTCCCTGATGGCAAACGTATCATCCTGCTCGCCAAAGGACGCCTGGTCAATCTGGGATGCGCCACAGGTCATCCAAGTTTTGTCATGTCGAACTCATTTACTAATCAGGTATTGGCCCAACTGGAACTATGGAACAATACTGCCAGTTACCAGAACCAAATCTATATTCTGCCCAAACATCTTGACGAAGAAGTTGCCCGCCTGCACCTGGATCAGATTGGCGCTAAATTAACCATGCTCACTGAGGAACAGGCAGACTATATTGGGGTTGCAGTCGAGGGACCATACAAAGCCGATCACTACCGTTATTGATTTTGGTATCAATACCAATGCAAAAGTCAGTCACGCGAGTATAATCGTGAGCATTACTGATGCTTGCGAGTGTTTTTTAAAAAACAATGCGCGTTCCGCGAATACACATTACCCAGCCGCTTAGTGAAGCGCAGTCTGTGGCCCTGGAAGATAAGGGCATTAAACATATTAAAGATGTTTTACGTTTAACTGTTGGACACCGCGTCATACTTTTCAATGGTGACGGCTACGATTATCAAGGTGAGATTGTCGAGTTACATAAACGCAGTGCCGTGATACAACTGGGCGCAAGAAAAAAAATTCAGTGTGAGTCGCACTTACATCTGCACTTACTGCAACCCTTGTGTCGCTCTGAAAAAATGGATTGGTGCTTACAGAAAGCGACCGAACTTGGTGTCCAGACTATCACGCCGTATATCAGTTCACGCGTAAATCTGAACTTACCGAGCAGCAAGGTAGAAAAAAAGCTAGCGCATTGGCAAGCGGTCATCCATAGCGCTTGCGAGCAGTCTGGTCGCGCCGAAATCCCGACCATTAGTGCAGCGCAAGATTTTGCAAAAGTAGTGTCGTCGTTACCTGATGGTGCAACCAAAATCATAGCCAGTCCGACCGCCGACGTGCAGCCCCTGGCGAATGAAAAAAATACTCACTGCATATGTGCAGTGGGACCGGAAGGCGGTTTCACAGATGAGGAGATACAATTAGCGGAACAATCCGGTTTTGTCTCACATCGTCTGGGACCTCGCATCTTGCGTCTGGAAACAGCTGTTATTTCTATCTTAACCTTATATCAGGCACACTGTGGTGACCTCAGCTGAACTTAATATCACTCACACTCTGGCAAACGCATTTGAATAAAAAACTTGCGGTACTGATGGACCCTATTGAGGATATTAATCCTCGCAAAGACAGCTCGCTTGCCATGCTGCTGGAAGCACAGCAGCGTTGCTGGGATATTTATTATTTAATCCCTGACACACTGTTTGCTCTGGATGGTGAAGCCTACGCCGAAGCGGCTCAGCTAGATGTTTTTGCGGATGATCAGTGCTGGTTTAACACAGGTGAAATCAGCACCCATGGCTTGGCAGACTTTGATGTTATTCTGATGCGTAAGGATCCGCCCTTTAATATGGAATTTATTTACAGCTGTTATATGCTCGATCTGGCAGCAGCAAAGGGGACCTTAGTAGTCAATAATCCGGCCAGCTTAAGGAACTGTAATGAAAAGTTTTCTATTCTGAATTTCCCACAATGTTGCGCACCGACTTTAGTGACCAAAAATGTAGCCACCATCCAGTCGTTTTTAGAGCAACACAAAAATATTGTGATTAAGCCATTGGATGCAATGGGTGGCGAATCAATTTTTAAACTGTGTGAGATTGATCCTAATCGATATTCAATTATTCAACACATGACTGCCAAGGGTCACAGCACAGTGATGTGTCAACGTTTTATCCCGGAAGTCACTGCTGGTGATAAACGCATTCTAATTATTCAAGGTGAACCTGTTCCGTATGCCCTCGCCCGCATCCCTCAGGCTGATGATTTTCGTGCTAATTTAGCGGCTGGCGGGCGCGGCATATCCGTACAATTAAGCGAACGCGATTATTGGATTTGCCAGCAGCTCAAAGAGACGCTAATTAGCCATGGTATTGTCTTTGCTGGCATCGATGTTATCGGCGATTATTTAACCGAGATTAACATTACCAGCCCAACCTGTGTCCGAGAATTGGATGCAATAAACGACATCAACATTAGCGCACTATTATTTGATCGTATCGAACATTTACTGACTGAAATTAAGCATGCCTGATAGTACTTCATATGCCGGCCAACTTCTGATTGCCATGCCCGCCCTGAATGATCCCGAGTTCAGTCATTCCGTGACGCTTATTTGTGAACATAACCGCGATCTGGGCGCTATGGGAATTATAATCAATCATCCCATTTCTATGACCGTAGAGGATTTAATTACCAGCGCTAATATCCCTGCTCCAGACTATTATAAAAACGATACTTTGATTCATGCCGGTGGACCGGTGAGCACTGACCAAGGGTTTATTCTGCATGACTCACCCGCTCAACGCTGGCCCTCAACTACTCCGATCACTGATACTCTGGCACTGACATCCTCGAATGATATTCTTACCGATATTGCAAGTGGACATGGCCCGACAAACAGTCTGGTCGTGATTGGTTATGCCGGTTGGTCACCGGGTCAGTTAGAGGCGGAGATCGCTGATAATTTTTGGCTGACCGTCGCCGCTACTCACACGCTTATATTTGATACTCCAGCTAAAAATCAATGGCTGCTGGCAGGTGAATTGCTTGGCATTGATCTGAATTTATTAAATTCTGATGTAGGTCATGCTTAATGGACAAACTGTTCATGGCCTTCGACTTCGGTGAGCGCCGCACTGGTGTCGCCATAAGTCTTACGGTGACGCGCACTGCTAGACCCATCAGCACCCTATGTCATCCGCTGGGACAAATGGATTGGCTGGCGATCGAAAAATTAATGTCTGAATGGATGCCGCAAGAAATAATTGTCGGTCTGCCGGATGATAGTGCGCAAAATAAGTCGTTACGCAAAAAAATTCGCGCTTTCTGCGGAGAGTTGGAACAACGTTTTAACTTACCTGTGCACACCCATGATGAGACATTAACCTCTGACGAGGCCTATTTTCAGCTCAAAATTAAGCGTCAGCAGTCAAAAAACAAGATAGATAAGAAAGAAATTGATAGAATTGCCGCCGCAATTTTGTTGGAATCATGGATGAGTGTTAATCTACCCCAATGAACACTGATATCGAAGCATTGCTGGCGACATTAACCAGCCAAACTAAAGCCTATCTCGCGCACCTCCCAGCGGAGGAGGAACCCCTTATAGTAGGTATCCACACTGGTGGTATCTGGATTGCTGAACACTTACATCAAGCACTCCAGCTGTCCAGTTCGATTGGTATCCTGGACATATCTTTTTATCGCGACGATTTCAGTCGTTTAGGACTGAACCCGCAAGTGAAGCCTTCTCAGCTTCCTCTTGATATTACCGATCATCACATTATTCTGGTCGACGATATTTTACATACTGGACGCACAGTGCGTGCCGCAATGAATGAATTATTCGATTACGGTCGACCCGCCAGTGTGAGCCTGGCTGTATTAATTGATCGCGGTGGACGAGAGTTACCCATCGCCGCGCAAATGGTTGGTGATGTGGTTGAACTCCCTAGTAAACAGCATGTTAAATTAACTGGTCCGACACCCCTAGCACTTGAGATCATAACGACCGACTGACGCCGTCCATGATGCAGCATTTCTTAACAACTGAATCACTCTCCAAAGATCAGTTGACGACTATTCTGGATGCTGCCGAGTCATTTTATAACATTGATGGCGGGCACGTGAAAAAAGTGCCGTTGTTGCGCGGAAAGACCATCGTTAATTTATTCTTTGAAGCCAGCACCCGTACACGAACAACATTCGAACTTGCAGCCAAGCGCCTGTCAGCTGATGTACTGAATATCAATATCAATGCCTCTGCCACTGTCAAGGGTGAGAGTCTGCTGGATACCTTGCGCAATATAGAAGCGATGAATGTTGACATGTTTGTCATTCGGCATCAGGACAGTGGTGCAGCTGAGTTCATTTCTAAGCATGTCGCACCTGGTATCAGTGTTATTAATGCCGGCGATGGTCGCCACGCCCATCCCACCCAAGCCATGCTGGATGTGTTTACGATTCGACGTATTAAAGATAATTTTGAAAATCTCAAAGTCGCTATTGTTGGCGATCTACTTCACTCGCGGGTAGCGCGATCACAAATCCATGCCCTGCGCACTCTAGGGACTCAAGACATTCGCGTAATTGCACCCAATACATTATTACCTGCCTGTGTCGAGACACTCGGTGTGCAGGCCTTCCAGAACATGGAGGAGGGTCTGGATAATGTCGACATCATTATTATGTTACGCCTGCAAAAAGAGCGCATGCAGGGGGCATTACTTCCCAGCGAGCATGAGTACTTCAATCTATTTGGTTTAACACCCGAGCGCTTAGCCCTGGCGGCTAAGGATGCAACAGTGATGCATCCCGGCCCGATCAATCGAGGTGTTGAGATTAGCTCAGAGGTTGCTGACGGTATTCAATCAGTCATTTTACAGCAAGTCTCCAATGGCATTGCCGTGCGGATGGCCATTATGTCTATCCTCGCCGGGAGCGAATGATGAAAATAGAAATCTGTAATGCGCATGTGATTGATCCGGCCAACCGCGTAGATGGCGTCAATAATGTCTACATTGCAGATAAAAAAATAGCTGCTGTCGGTGCAGCACCTCCGGGCTGGAAAGCAGACAAAACTTATCCTGCCGATGGCAACGTATTAATTCCCGGCATGGTTGATATTGCTACCCATTTACGTGAGCCCGGACAAGAGCAAAAGGCGACTATCGCTTCAGAAACCTTTGCCGGTGTCAGCGGTGGTATCACCTCAATGGTGTGTTTGCCCGACACCAACCCAGTCGTCGACTCACCTGCTGAAGTCGAACTTATCCAACAACGCAGTCATTTCTCAGGTTATTGCCATGTGTATGTCATTGCTGCACTAACGAGACAACTCGGTGGCGAATACTTGAGTGAAATGGCCGCATTAAAACAAGCCGGTGTGGTCGGCGTCAGCAATGTGCTGCATCCCATGAGTAATAATTTGGTGCTGCGTCGCGCTATGGAATATGCGGCCAGTCAAGATCTCACCGTCTTCTTCCATCCTATGGATCATGCCCTGGCAGCAAATGGTTGTATGCATGAAGGTGCTAATGCCACGCGTATGGGTTTACCTGGCATTCCTACAGCCGCTGAAACAGCGGCTGCCAGTACCTGCTTGGCTTTAATAGAAGAAACGGATGTCAGAGTGCATTTCTGTCGCGTAGCTACCGAACGCACGCTCCATATGCTGGAGCGCGCCCACTTCGACGGCGCACCCATTAGTGCAGATATTTGTATGCATCAGCTATTTTTAAGTGATCAGGACATTACTAGTTTTGACAGTAACTATCACGTCATACCCCCACTGCGTAGCCCTAATGATGTACTCGGACTGCGTAAGCGACTGCTGAATAACGTCGTCATGAGTATTTGTTCCGATCCCCAACCGCACGAGCCGGACGCCAAACTGGCACCTTTCCCTGCTACTGAACCCGGTATATCCGCACTGGAGACATTACTGCCACTGACGCTAAAACTGAGTGCGCAAACAGGGCTACCCTTAATCGATGTCATTGCTCTCGTGACCTGCAAACCTGCCCAACTATTGAATTTGAATGCAGGCAGTTTGAGTGTCGACAGTCCTGCCGATATTTGTATTTTTGACCCCCAGCAAGAATGGCAATTGAGTGCAGACACGCTCCAGAGCGAGGGTAAAAACACACCTTATCTTAATCAAACCCTGACAGGACGTACGACCCATACTTTCGTCGCGGGTGAACTGGTATATCAACTAAAAAAATGACAGCCGCCACAATCTATCCAGAAATTGCTCAGGTGACTGAGCACTATCGCCTACCAGATAATCAATTTCTAATTCGCTTGCGAGTACCAGAGTGTGCTGCGCGTGTGCAGCCTGGCAATTTTATTCATCTTAGCTGTAGCAGCGATCGCTATGCTCTGAAACGACCCTTTTCAGTACTGCGTGCAAATCCTTCCGCAGGTACTATTGATATTTTATACAAAACTGTCGGCACCGGCACTGGCGCACTCAGCCAGGTCAATGTCGGTGATCAGCTTCACAGTTTAGGCCCTATTGGTAATGCTTTTAAATTATCCTCTGATAAGTCACTGCCTCTTTTGCTCGGAGGTGGTGTCGGCATACCCCCCATCGTATTTTTTGCCGAAGTCTTACACGCTCAGCGTGAAGTCTCACCTATGGTACTGATGGGCTCAGAAATTGCGTTTCCTTTTGCCACTCATAGCACCGAAAAAACTCTTCCAGGTATACCCTCATCAAGCTGTGCAGTGATGACCGAGTTGGATACTTTGGGTGTGCACACACGCCTGTGTAGCAAACAGGGTTATGCTGGATTTTATGCGGGCTATATTCATCAGTTAGCAGCATGTTGGGTGCAGCAACTGACTGCTGAGCAACGCGCTCAGGTGGAAGTGTTTGCCTGTGGCCCAGAGCCTATGTTGCGGGCAGTGGCGCAATTCAGCCAACAATATGAGCTGGCGTGTCAGCTGTCACTGGAAGAATATATGGCTTGTGCGGTTGGTGGCTGTGCGGGCTGCACAGTAAAAATTACTGATGCCAGTGGCACAGCCCATATGAAACGGGTTTGTGTGGATGGACCAATATTTGACGCCAGCAGTGTTTATTAAATTATTTTGCTACCTGTGCCAACGCAGCTAGCTGCGCTCCACCAGACCTGCAGGCATGTGATTCGCTACCGTCCAACCCTCAGTCCCCTGAGTCAGATCTGATTTGCCTTCCAACTTAAGCTTAAGCCTAAGATCATTGAGTGAATCAGCATGGCGCAAACCTTCCTCAACACTGACTGCATTATCCTTAATCAACGCCAACAAACTCTGATCAAATGTCTGCATACCCAATTCTTGTGAAGCAGCCATTAAACTCTTTAGTTTAGTTATTTCGCCCTTGAAAATAAGTTCAGCTACCAGTGGGGTATTCAATAATATCTCTATCGCAGGCACGCGTCCGCTGCTATTTTTCGCAGCCAACAAGCGTTGTGAGATAGACGCTCGTAGGTTCATCGAAATGTCCATTAATAATTGCATGCGCCGCTCTTGCGGGAAAAAATTAATGATTCTCTCGATCGCCTGATCAGCACTATTGGCATGTAAAGTCGCCATGCATAAATGACCAGTCTCAGCAAATGTCAGCGCATATTCCATACTCTCGCGATCACGAATCTCACCAAGCATAATGACATCGGGGGCTTGTCGCAGAGTATTTTTCAGCGCGCACGCATAGGAGTCTGTATCCACGCCCACCTCGCGTTGGGTCACTATGCAGCCCTGATGTTGATGCACGAATTCGATTGGATCTTCAATCGTAACAATATGGCCATGACTATTTTTATTCCTATGCCCAACCATTGCCGCCATGGAGGTACTCTTACCACTACCAGTGCCGCCAACGACTAACACCAAACCGCGGGATGCCATTGCAATATCCTTGAATACTTGGGGCAGGCGCAACTGATCCAAACTGGGAATATCGGAATGAATAATGCGGCACACCATCCCGCTATGGTTACGCTGTCTAAATGCATTCACTCTGAAACGCGGCTTAGCTGGGAGGTTAATTGCGAAGTTACATTCCTTATTTGCCTCAAACTCATTCAGTTGATGATCATTCATAATCGACTTAACCAACGCATTTGCCTGCATACTTGAGAGTTCATCTGTGGCTATCGATTGCAGACGACCATCCACTTTAATTGATGGGCACGCACCGGCTGTAATAAATAAATCTGTGCCACCCTGTTGAATCATGCTATCCAACAGCTCAAGAATATATCGATCTCTAATTTCTTTTTTCATTATCTATCTGTTCAGCTGAAATTATTTTTATTTGCGGCCCGCATGCTGGCCTCTTCCTTAGTTATCAAACCCTGCCTATGAATATCTTGCAGACATTGATCCAGCGTTTGCATACCTACACTTTGACCGGTCTGGATAGCGGAGTACATTTGCGCAATCTTATCTTCACGAATCAGATTCCTAATGGCCGCAGTGGCCACCATGATTTCATGTGCAGCAACTCGTCCGCCACCGATCTTCTTACATAAGGTCTGTGATATCACCGCGCGTAATGATTCTGACAGCATTGATCGCACCATCGCTTTTTCAGTAGCAGGAAAGACATCAATAATTCGGTCTATCGTCTTTGCTGCTGAGCTGGTATGCAAAGTAGCAAAGACCAGATGACCTGTTTCCGCGGCTGTCAGGGCAAGACTGATGGTTTCCAAATCGCGCAACTCACCCACTAGAATAGTATCTGGATCTTCTCGCAGCGCTGACCGAAGTGCGTGACTGAAACCATGCGTATCGCGGTGAACTTCACGCTGATTGATAAGACTTTTTTTAGTCTGATGGACAAATTCAATTGGATCTTCTATGGTCAGTATATGGCCGTACTCATGCTGGTTTTTGTGATCGACCATCGCCGCTAAGGTGGTGGACTTACCCGAACCAGTTGGACCGGTCACTAATACCAGACCACGGTGTAAGCGTGCTAACTGGGAAAAAATAGGCGGGCAATTAAGACTCTCCAGGCTGAGTATTGTACTCGGGATAGTTCTGAAAACCGCAGCCGCGCCTCGATTCTGAGTGTAAGCATTGACGCGAAAGCGCGCTAACCCGGAAATTTCAAATGAAAAATCAGTTTCTAAATTTTGCTCATACTCTTTGCGCTGCTGATCATTCATGATGTCATATATCATGCCGTGCACGTCTTTATGCGCCATCTCTGGTGCGCTTATCTGCTGAACTTCTCCATCAATACGCAGCATAGGTGGTAATCCAGCGGAAAGATGTAAATCTGAGGCCCTGTTATCAACGCAAAAAGCCAGTAACTGTGAAATATCCATACGACTCCTGGTTCAATAAAGTATAAACTGTGGTCTGCACACTCCTGTGAGTTATACAAATACACACGTTATTACCGAATTAACTAGGCTTGGGATAGTATGCAAATAGTCACACTGAAACTGTTATTTCTCGATAAGCACACCGATAGAAACGACCAACAGACATGTCCACAAATATCAGCTCTGAAGATCTGCAACGCAATCTGTTAACTGTCCGTGCACAATTGGCAGCATCCAGTCAGTCCCACCAGCCACCAGTGACACTGATCGCAGTCAGTAAGACACGTCCGCCTGAACAATTACGTAGCATTCATCAATACGGACAAAAAGATTTTGGTGAAAATTATGTCCAAGAAGCGGTCACTAAAATTACGGCTTTATCCGATCTAGACATTGTCTGGCATTTCATAGGCCCCATTCAAAAAAATAAGACACGTCTGATTGCTGAACATTTTGCTTGGGTGCATAGCATTGATAGAGCGGTCATCGCCGAGCGACTCAATCAACAAAGACCAGATCACCTGCCTGCTTTAAATGTTTGCCTGCAGATTAATATTGACGATGAGGCGACCAAGTCAGGCATTTATCCGCATCAATTATCGGAGTTGGCAGAGTGTGTGAAACAGCTACCACGTCTCAATCTGGCAGGATTGATGGCTATTCCCAGTGCCCAACAGGGTTTTTCTGCGCAGTACGAAACCTTCACTAAACTTAGGTTATTATTAGCGTCATTACAGTTGGATGCACCGCAAGCGACCACCCTTTCCATGGGGATGAGCAATGATTACCAAGCGGCAATTGCGGCAGGTGCTACGATGGTAAGGATAGGCACAGCACTATTTGGTCCCAGAAACTATCCGCAAGAGTAAACTTGGTACAGGAATCCGGATATGCAAGACGAAACAGTATTAATTATCGGCACAGGTAATATGGGGTGCGCAATTGCTCAGGGTCTGACGCGCTCCAGCCAGGCCCCCAAACTGCTGCTGTGTGATCATAATCCTGCCCGCCATGCAGATCTTCAGACACGTTTCCCAAACGCTCAGATAGTGCAAACGATCAAGCAAATGCAGCACTCACCTAAAATAATAATTCTAGCCGTCAAGCCACATGATTTAGAAAATATCTGCTACTCTCTAGCAACTGAAGCTAGCACTCAGGAATGTCTTTACTTGTCAGTGGCTGCCGGCGTGCCCTGCTCGGCATTGAACAGTTGGCTGCCAGCACAGGTGGCGCTGGTTCGTGCAATGCCTAACACACCTGCCGAGATTGGTCTGGGTATGACTGGCTTATATACCGCCGCAGACACCAGCACAGAAGACAAAACACGTGCTCAGAGCATCATGCAAACAGTGGGGGAGACGCTATGGCTTGAACGCGAAGAGCAACTTGATGCAGTAACCGCGCTATCTGGCAGCGGACCTGCCTATGTGTTTTATTTTATGGAATGCCTGCAACACGCAGGCGTCAGTCTGGGACTGAGTCCTGAGCAAGCGCGCGTGCTCACCCAGCAAACGCTACTCGGTTCTGCACAACTTGCTCAACAATCGACCGCTTTCTCTCAATTACGTCAGCATGTAACCTCCAAAGGCGGTACCACAGAACAGGCGCTGGCTGCATTGACTGAGCGCGATCTGCAAAACATAATCAAGCGAGCACTATCCGCTGCACGCGATCGTGCCAAGGAAATGAGCAATACTTATCAGGGCACATCATGAGCGCAGCAAATAACCTTCTAATTTTTCTGACTGATATCCTGATTTCCATGTACGCAGGTGCGGTATTGTTGCGCATTATTTTGGCGCATAACCGCGCAGATTTTTACAACCCCATCTCTCAATTCTTAGTCAGCATCACCAATCCAGTGATCCTACCACTGCGTAAAATATTCCCTAGCGTCGGCCCAATTGATACAGCAAGCTGGGTTTTAATATTCGCTCTACAGGGTTTTAGACTATTTACACTCACGCAATTAAATGGCTTTGAGATCAGCCTCAGCAATTTGCTTGTTGCGGTTACCTTGCAGGTGTTGTCATCAATCATCAGCATCTTGATATATGCAATAGTGATTCGTGCAATTTTCAGTTGGTTCCAGAGTCCTTACGGCAGCCAAAATCCTTTGTTTGAAATTTTATACGCAATCACTGAACCAATTTTGCGGCCAGCACGAAAGATCATTCCACCTATTAATATGATCGATCTGTCTGCATTTTTTGTGATACTTGTTCTGTATTCATTACAGATCATATTACGTTCTTTATAAGCCAGCTGGCATTTAATATTAAAACTGGCGCTGCACTCAATTTAAGTGCTGACACAAATTGCATTATTAACAACCTTGTGTACAATTATTTTTCAATCGACTACCCAGCTTCTATTCGTACATGAAGCACCCATCGAAAATATATATATCAAACTAGAGGAAACTTTATTATGGCTGTAAAGAAAAAAGCTGCTGTGCCTGCTGTAAAGAAACCACCCACAAAATCTGAAATTCTAAATTCAATTGCAACAGAAACGGGCTTATCTCGAAAAGATGTTGCCTCTGTGTTTACTGCGCTTGAGGGCGTCATTGCCAAAGAAATGAAACCGCGAGGTTCTGGTTTATTTAATCTTATCGGTCTGTGTAAAATTAAAGTTGTCAAAAAACCAGCGACTAAGGCGCGCAAAGGTATAAACCCATTCACAGGTGAAGAAACCACTTTCCAAGCTAAGCCTGCTCGTAAAGCAGTTAAGATCCTTCCTCTAAAAGGTTTAAAGGATATGGTCTAAGACCATCTGCTAAGTCTAAGACCCCATATCTCGGGGTCTTAGACTGACCTCTCAACGCTCAGTCCAGTCCTAGCGCTTGCTGAACTTTCACTTTCGTACGAATAAAGTCTGAGTGTGATATGTAAAGCCATTCAGAAATCTTCCGAATCGAATATTCTTCATATTTATCAAGCACTTCATCACTTAGAGCCACCTGCCACAAACCTTCTAAAAGCGTTTGTTTTTCAGCTTGACTGAGACCCTCATTAAGTAAACGAATGAATGGATGGGCAGAAGTATATTCGTCTTGCTCTGCTTCTATATGCGTCAACAGAGCATCTATTTGTTGATCGGACATGGCAAATTGTTGTTGCATGACTTGCATCATTGTGGCTTTTTCATGCTCTGAAATATCAGCATCAGCACGGCTTACTTCGAGTAATAAAATAGCCGCAGCGATATGTAGGTCATCTAAATCATGCGCGCTATCTTCCGACTTAAAGCGCGTGTTAAACCATTGTTTCAATTTTGTAATCATTATGATCGCTTGGTGGAGAGTGAATAATGCCCATCGACAAATCCATCGAAATAGATGGTAATCAATGGGTGCTGTATTTCTGCTTGAGTATGATCAATTTGCAGATGTCGCTCTGCAACATAGCTGGTGATATCGGAACCATCAACCATGACACTATACCAAGGCTGATCTTTTGGCGGCCTAGACTTAGCCACCGCATTATACCATTCATCTGACCCTTGAAACTCTGCATCGACATCGAATATCACACCACGATAATTGAATTTGTTGTGCTGAATAATCTGGCCGATGCCGTATTTCGCATTTACAAATTGATTCATAGTGATTTCGCTTTAAGAGTGTACTGGAGAGATTTCATCCGGGGGGCATTATCGTGTTATTCTGCCAGCACTAATATTAGATAAGCCCAGTCGCCATGTCTACGGATAAAGAACCTACTATTGAACAGCGTACACTACTAATCATGCGCAAACTGTTGACCACCATAGTGCGTGAGAGTACCCCTCAGCCTGGGATGAAACATATTTTGAGTGAAGATACGCGCAAGGATATAGGTATGTGCCTGGGACTTATATCAACTCGTGAGCGAGAGCTGGCAGAAGAGTTGGGTATAGCATTGAATGAGCGTCCGCGCTACGCAGACACACCCAAGAAATCCTCAGTGATCTCCATAGATGCCTTGAAAAAGAAACCTACGGACTAGCTGCAGCGCATGCCGCCGAAGTTATCAGATCAAGTCATCATCACCCAGATGACAATGCAACTCATGGATGAATGGGGACTTGATAGCAAGCAAATCATCACCTTACTAGGGCTGCCTGCCAATGTGCGCACTCGCCACTTGGATAAATTTCGTAAAGGTGATGCTTTTCCCGAAAGCGAAGTGACGCGTCAGCGCATAGAACATATCGCTGGTATCGCTGATGCACTCAGAACATCCTACCCGCGTAATATGCATATGGGCTCGCGCTGGTTACGCACACCTCATCGACGCTTTAAAAATCAAACACCGATCGATACAATGTTAGGCAGCGAGTCAGGATTACTCGAGGTTCGTTCCGAACTTGATTGTGCCTATGCGTGGGATAAATCAGGATCCTAAACTCATCTAATACGGCCTAAACTGCTATGTTAAGACTGAAAGACATTAAAGTAACACTGGATCCGGACTTTCAAATCACCCCAGAAAATAAGTGTGGCTTGTGTACCAGTACGATCTGCTGTACTTACGTCACTCAGCAGATCGATACTCCTCGCAGTAAGAAGGAATTTGAATATCTGCTTTGGCAAGTATCGCACAAGCATGTTGAAATTTATCAAGACGATGACGGTTGGTATTTACTTATTCAGGGTGCATGCACTCACATCCAAGAAGATGGTGCTTGTGGTATTTATGAACATCGTCCACAGATCTGTCGTGATCATACGAACGATTATTGTGAATTTGACTCTCCCTCGGAGGAAGGTTTCGATTTATATTTTCGCACCTATGACGAGCTGTTGAAATATTGCAAAAAACGCTTCAAGCGCTGGAAACGCGGCTAAGCCTCACGCATACAAGTGATTAGCTCGCTGAAGTCGCTCATAGAGTGGAATCCCTGCGTATCTTGAATCTCCTGCGAGGTGTCAGGACGGTCAACACATAACAAATACCTGAGGCCATGGCGCTGGGCTGCACGCAGCACTTCAACATTGTCATCAATGAACAAAGTCGTATGTTTCTGATAGGTCTCATCTTTTTCCAGCAAAGGCCAAAAATCGTCTTGCTCCTTAGCATAGCCATAGTCATGTGAAGATATGAGACGATCAAAATGAACATCAATCTTAGTCTTGGCCATTTTTATATTGAGTATGTCGCGGTGGGCATTGGTCAATAACACCACCCGTTTGCCGGACTCACGTGAGGCGGTTAAAAAATTAACTACATTAGGAAATAGGCTAATTCGCTCAGTCACTTTCAGCTTGTGCTCGGCAATATTGATGCCTAGTTTTTGTGACCAGTAGTCCGTGCAATACCATCGCAGGCCGCCTTTTTGTGCCAGATACATGGCCTTGAGCTGCGTGCAGGTCGACTCAAATTCGAGCTGATTGATATCAGCATATAGCCTGGGTAAATAGTCATGCCAGAAATAGTTATCGAAGGACAGGTCCATCAAGGTTCCATCCATATCCAAAAAAATTGTCTTTACCTGTGTCCAATCGATATGATTAGTCATATTATCAACCCTTTATTCCTTGCACTGCGTCCCAGTCTGTCAGCCATATGATAAACACCCCAGCACTCAAACAGCTCATGTATGAAGTGAATTCTATCAGCATGCAGGCAGGTCAGATTATTCTTGAATATTACAACGGTGACTATGACGTTAACATTAAAGCAGATAAGTCGCCGGTGACCAGTGCTGATCTTGCGGCCAATGACTATATTGAGCAACAGCTGCAAGCACTGACGCCAGAAATACCGCGGATCTCTGAAGAGTCCACCGAGCAACCCTATGAGATCCGCCAACATTGGGACACGCTCTGGCTGATTGATCCACTTGATGGGACACGCCAATTCATCAAAAATAAACCTGACTTTACCGTTAATATCGCACTCATTCACCAGCACAAACCGATCTTGGGCAGTATTTATCTGCCAGTAGAAAAGACTCTTTATTATGCCTGTGATCACGCGGGAGCGCATAAAGAGACCGATCAGCACAGCAGTCAAGCAATTCAAGTCTGCGCCAAAACTCCACCGCAATTACGCATTTGCGCGCATCAACGCGGACACAGTAAAACCATGCAGTATTTCCTTGATGCCATCCAACATTATCAACTCATCAGCCGCGGCAGCTCGATAAAATCTTGCTTAGTTGCTGAGGGTAGTGCCGATATTTATCCGCGCATCGGTCCCACTTGGGAATGGGACACGGCTGCTGCCCAATGCATCCTAGAACAGGCTGGTGGGTGCATTACTGACTTGACTCTAAATAAGCTGGCGTACAACAAAGCCTGTCTTCTGAATCCCTCATTTATTGCACATGCAGATCAGCACCGCGATTGGCGGCAGTATTTCCCTGCGCAGCAGCAAAGTGACTAGTCGCTATTTTTTGCAAACTGGTATAGTCCAGCTTGCCATTACCTAGGCGCGGTAATTCTTGCAGGTATAAGATCTCATCTGGCAGCATAATCTCCACTCCACCGGCCGCCAGTATATGCTGCCTGAGTGTGTGTCTATCGGCTGCCAATTTATCCGTCAAAAGCACTAGTTTTTCACCTTTACGCTCGCTGCTGACAGCACAAACGCAATGCTGATTATCTGGCCATAACGTCTCCAGCCAGAGTTCAATTTTGGCCAGTGAGATCATTTCACCCGCCACTTTGGCAAATCTTTTTGCGCGTCCTAGGATGGTGATAAAACCATCCTCATCAACATCGACAATATCGCCTGTGTCGTACCAGCCTTGCTCAGGACGGTCTAGATTATGCATGTCGCCTGCCCGCACATAGCCCAACATAATATTATCGCCTTTAACCCATAGTCGCCCTCCGGCAGTGATACCCTCGACAGGCTTGAGCTGATATTCAATGCCCGGTAACAAGCGCCCGACAGTGTCGTCCTTGTTGTAACTATAGTTATTCAGACTCAAAGCTGGCGATGTCTCAGTGACCCCATAACCCTCGAGAATTTTCTTAGCATATTTTGTTAACCACTGATGCCGTGTTTTGGCTGTCAGCTTTTCTGCACCCGCAATAACAATTCTCAGATACTGAAAATGGTCGCACTCCGCATGTCTGGCATAACCTTGCAAGAAGGTATTGGTACCAAACAGTACCGTGGCACGGCTATCATATACAAACTCCGGGATTGTCTTGTAATGCAGTGGCGATGGATACAGAAATGTTTTGATACCACTAATCACTGGGAGCACCATGCCAACACCCAAGCCAAAGGTATGAAACAGAGGCAGGGCGTTAAAGAATATATCCTGGCTATTAAAATCAATCGTCGCTTTCACTTGAGCGGAATTTGTCAATAAATTTTTATGGCTGAGCACCACGGCTTTAGGTGTACCCGAAGAACCTGAGGTGAACAAGATGACTGCAGGGTGTTGGGCTGTGACGCTGGAGGAGTATGCCGTACCTGCTCCAAATTTGGCTTTGACTAATGCCTTCAATTTATCCTTGAATTGGACACTTTGCCTGACATCCTCGAGGTAAATAATCTGGCTACATTGCTCAAGCATGGTCAGTACGGATTGCAAGCCTGCCATCTCAATGAATTTTCTCGAAGTCAGAATGATCTTAATATCAGCACTATCTAGGGCTGACTTAATATTATCTTCACCCGCAGTGTAGTTAAGCATTGCAGCAACCAGACCCATTTCCTGAAGCGCATAAAAAGTCACTACTGTGGCCATCACATTAGGTAAAAATACGCCTATGTTGCCCTCGCATACGCCCTTTTTTGCGAGCGCATCAGATAGCACTAAACTGGCTATTCGTAAGCGCTGCAGACTCATCGCCTCGCGTTGCATATCTTCGATAATTTTCTGTTCACCGCCATAATTATTAATCGACTCACACAAGGCTTGGGTAAGTGTCGTATCGGTATTACTGGTGGCATAAAATGTGGCTATCATTAAGTCATAAATTCTTAAGCGAATTTGTTGCTTACGTTTCTTGACGGGCAAGTGTGCCGGCACATCGAGGGCTTGTGGTGGGCAGATAGTGAGTGTGATCTTGGGAAACATGCGTTGTTTGACCTTCCCCTGTAGGCGCCCAAAGCGACTGTATTGAGCACCATCAATACGTACTGGGATAATGTCAGCGTTACCTAGCTGAGCAATTTTGCCAGCGCCTTCATACACTTTCATAATCGTGCCAGTATTGCTAATGCGTCCCTCCGGAAAAATCACCACTCGGCGCCCCTTGCGCAGCATTTTAATTAATCCTTTTACTGCCATAGACTTACCCGAATCGAGTGGATACATCTCAAAATGACGGGTGAAAATCTTTGCCCACCATTTCTCATTGACATCTTTATTGATGGCGAAGACTGGCATATTAGGTATGAAACTCATCAACAAAGGACCATCAAGATAAGAGACATGATTGGCAATCACCACGTAATTACCCTCCTCGCGCGGATAATTATCCAGTCCCCGCACCTCGACCCGATATATAATTTTGAACAGGAGGCGGGCCAGCCATTTCAAACATTGTCTTTTGAGCTGCTTCATAGTCCTCAATAGTGCGCGCGCAGGCTTGCCATTTCAAGGACTGGTAAAGCTGGGCCCTGTTTGCGAAACTAAGCTAATTTAAGGAGCTCACCATGCATGTCGTAACCAATCGCGTTTTTGTTCATCCTGACTGGCAACAAACGTTTGAAACTCGATTCGAACAACGCGCAGGACAAATCGAATCACAACCAGGCTTTAAGAGAATGCAAATTCTCAAGCCACACTCAGATCAAGCCCCTTATGTTGTCTATACTGAGTGGCAGAGTGAGGCGGCATTCAAGCAATGGCTGGGCAGTGACGATTTCAAAGCCGCCCATCAAAATCCCATGCCTGACGAAGCTTTTACGCAGCAAGGTATGTTGGAGCAACACACTGTGATCATTAGCGCAGATGTCAGTTGAAGAGTGCCCTAATGGGTATGTGTGTGCAAAAAAGCTAATACTTTAGACTGTAATGCCGGTGCCTCGAGGAGGCCGTGTTGATGCGCCAGAGATCCATCCTTGATTTGAATAGAAACACTACCATTGTCTGGATGCATGAATGCACCGCATTCACCGCGCGCCCAATCGGCCTGAAACCAAGGATCGTGCTTGGCCACTAAACTCATCACAGGTTCGGATACAGGCGCGCGCAATCCTTGATATTCTGGCCAACCGGCATGACACGTCCACCCCTCGATAATGCGTGCATTGACATGCTGTTGTGGTGTATTGCCTCTCATCATAGCGGCAGTAACACCACCTTCACTGAAACCCAGTAAAAAGACATTGTTGGCATCTACCCAGGCGAGTTGCTTAGAGCGTGTTACGGCATTGAGTGCATCCTGTTGACGCATCATCAGAGTAGATCGATATAAGCCTCCCGTCTTAGTCACAGGATCACATGACTTTGGGTATTTATTGCGCGCGAAACTGTCCGGGGCGATAGCGGCATAGCCAGCGGCCGCCAGCATTTCCATGCGTTTGATACTGCCTGCCCATAAGCCTGAGCAACCATGCAAATAGATCACTACAGGGTATTTGACCCCTGCATAGTGCTCATTAGCTAAGGCCTTGATGGATGACTTCGTTATGCCCTTGTCAGGCGCTGGCCGGCGCACAAGTGCATGCCTCCAGGTTCTATTAATTTCCTCAACATCATACCAATCGGCCGCTAGCATTTGATCAACAGGGGTGAATTCACGCGCCGATGTGCTAATGTCCTGCGCAGACAGTGGTCGAGCTAGCATATATAGTGCTATCAACCGGATTAAATTAAGCATAAACATTCTCCTTGATATACATTGGATGCGACCAACTTAAGATCAGTACATTTAAGTCAAGATCAAACTTTGGGACATTGGGTTAATGAACCTAAAAGTAAAAAACATACTACTTACATTATTTGGCTGGATATGCGTTGGCTTAGGGGTCATTGGCGTAGTTTTGCCCTTGTTACCCACTACGCCATTCATTTTATTAGCCGCCAGTTGCTTTGCAAAATCATCGCCTAGGTTCCATGCTTGGATTACTCAGCATAGCTTTTTTGGCCCAATCATCAGGAATTTCAGCCATAAACAACCGATACCTAAGCCTATTTGTATTAAAATCATTGTGCTCATTAGCGCCACCTTAAGTCTCTCTATATTTTTAATTAATACGTTATGGGTCACTATTTTACTCGTTCTGCTGGGCACCGGTCTCTGCACCTATTTATGGCTCTCTAGTAGCGATACTTAGACTACATGCTAAGCAAATTACGCAAGCATTATTTAACTTGATTAATATCATATAGTTATAGCAAGCATTAACGGAGAATAATAATAATTAATATTTATTTTAATTATATTTGTAAGGATTTGCTGTTATTCCCTATCTACTAGGCATCACGCTATATTTAAGCGTGTTACCGATATATCAAAGGAATAATAAAATAATGGATATTAAGCAATTCAGGCGATTGACCAACCACCTCTTCACAGCCATCAGAAATGTAGAAACATGCGCATCCGATCGTGAACGTATATATACCATGTCGTTGGTTTATGACTATAGCGAAAAAGCATGTGTCGCCTATTGTAACGAAGCTGAAAGTACCGATCTTGAAAGCATGAATTTAGCGCTTCGTTCGGTATTTGATCTGCTTGAAACTCATCATTTTAAAATCGATTGCGACGATAATCTGCGCACAGCTCTACATTAATACTGCTTTCCCAGCCTACTCATCGACACTTAGAAGCGAATATCTCACGGTAAAGACCCGCATGTAACTTGCGTCTGAGGCGCATATTGATCTCGATACCGGCGCTGAATCTCTGCTGATTTGTGTTATTTGATAAATGTGGTAAGACTGCCTCTTCGATCATTCTGGAGTGTTCAACATCTAGGCTAATGTGCCCACTGAACAACTCCAGACTATCGATTTCGATATCTGGTATTTTTTTCAAGCCTGCCAGCAGGCAACTGTAATACCTAGGTATTGGCCATTCACTGGCAATACCGACCGCTGCCACCGCGCTTAACCAATCTCCGTGACGCGTGAGTGCCTGCATGTTCTCTATATAGTCAGCCAGCTCAGGGATAATTTGATATTCATGCACGGGCAAGATTTCACAGCCGACTGCACGCATGAAATTGCGGTATAACTCCATATGTGAACGCGTTATATCGCCTTGCCCATACTCATCATCAAGTATTTCAGCCAGGACGAACTGTAACGCCTCATCCTCTAACAATCCAAGCGTGCTGGCCTGATAAAGACGAGTTCTCAAGATGTGCGGATAGTACAATGTCGCGAAACGTTGCGCGCGCTCGATATCGAATATCTCCATGTGCTCAAATGCAAGCATGTAAGGATCGGCAAACATGGCGTGATTTTCCAGTTCATATTTAGTCTTGTGTAAAAAATCTCTGGCATTCATAGGCGTTTAATCTGTTCCCCATTTTTATTGTTTGCAGGTAGAATGTTTAGATAATAGAATGTGATGTTATAACACGACATCAGCAACCCCATCAGCGATGATTAAACCACACCAGCATAAAGATTGTGTAGATAGTGCGCTGCTACATGCGCAACAAATCTGTACACAAAAGAATTTAAAGCTCACACCCATTCGTACGAAAGTATTAGAGTTAATTTGGCAAAGCCATAAACCCACAAAAGCGTACGATCTGTTAGCCCAGCTCAGTAATCATAATCATCTGGAAAAACCGCCGACTGTTTATCGCGCACTTGAGTTCTTACTGAAACATCGGTTTATTCATAGAATAGAAAGTTGTAATGCCTACATCGGCTGTGAATACAGCGACGAGCATCATGATAGTCAGTTCTTCATTTGTAATCAGTGCGAGCAAGTTAAAGAGGTAAGAGCATCCAAGCTCAATCAAATACTGTTAGAAACCAGTAACAAAGAGGGCTTCACTCCGAATATGACACACGTAGAAATTCACGGCACTTGTGCCCAGTGCGCCAAAAAACCATGAAAATACACACACAACTTGATCGTATGGCAATAATGCTCTCTGGCCTGTGTGCCGTGCATTGCATGCTACTCCCCGTTGCCGCGGCGCTGTTACCGCTGATCTCCGGGGTGGCCACCCATGGTCATGATATACATGATCTATGGTTTCATCAGCTCATTCTGTTTATCGTTTTACCTATCAGTTTCGTAGCGCTGGTCACAGGTTATAACTGTCATCGAGCCTGGCTGCCGGTCCTGATTACACTGTGCGGCTTAATTATTCTTGCCATACCAGCCATGTTTTTTGACATCCTGCATGAAGCAGGTGTCATGAGCCACAGCAATGAGATTATGCTTACGCTGACCGGCGGTATTATTCACGCCATCGGACATGTACTTAACATACAGTCAACACGCCATAGCCACGCAGTATCCAGCAGCTAGAATCAAGCGATCTTTATTCGCACCACATTCATCACTTCCATCACAATGCCTGCGATGCTCTCTGTGTCTGGATAATAAGTCAGATTTACTCGTTGCCCATTAAGGCTTTTGTAGCCTTGCTTGCGCCGGTAGCGAAACGGCACATCATAACCATCAATCATCAGCGTGTTGAGTATCCATTCACCCTGAGTACGTTGCACATGAGACACAACCTTGAGCATATCTGAATGGACTAACTGTGGATGTTTTTTTAATAATTTTTCGGGCTCTTTATTTTTCATGTAAAATCAAGTCACATCACTGGTCTGGCTAAACTAACACATCCGGTCCATCTATAATTACAACTACAACAAAGTGAGCAAAATCATGGCCATGAAACATTTCAAAGACGCACAATCCAAAAATATTGCCTCTCTTGGTATCGAGGGTATCCATGCCTCCTTGCAAGATTTGGTCTCATCAGCCAACGACACCTCGCCCATATCCTGTGGTTTCTTTAAGATGGAAGCAGGTAATCCACTACCCTACACCTACAGTTATGATGAGTGCAAAATCATGCTCGAAGGTGAAATGACCATTTCTGAAGAGAACGGCGAAACAATCACCTTGACGCCTGGCGATGTTGTTTATTTTGACAGTGGCACCAAAGTTACTTTTTCATCACCCACATCAGGCACTGCTTTTTATGTTGGCCAAAGGGCATGGGGACAACTTTAAAGCAAGCATCAGTCTTTAGTCCAACCGCCAATGACTGTTTACCCTTGCCGGTGAAAGCGGGTGTAAGCGTATGACTATTTGGCCCGCTTATACACAATCAGAATCAGGCATAGCGCCATAACCAGCCATGCTATGCTTGGTATCGGCACCATCACTGGGGAGGATGTATCTATTGATTCCAGCGGTGTCCCGTTAATATACATATTATTTGTAAGCGTGACGTTAGCCTCACCAGACAATACATCAGGGATATTATCGAACACATTATTAGCTGCATAAAGAGTACCGGTATTATCACTCGTGTCACTACTTTCAAACAGTGCTCTACTGCCTGTGAAATCTCTGAAAGTATTCCCGCTGACACTGTAGGTGTTGAGTGTATTTAAATGTGTTTTAATAAAACCAATATCATTACCACCGTGAATAACATTATTGCTGATTTGATAACTCGTATTTGAACCCGTATTGTTATCCGCTATGAAAGTATGCGCAGAGTAAGATGCATCACTGTAGTCTATGCTTGAATTTTCCACAATGACACTAGCGTCAGCGCCAGATGAGATCACTTTTTGCCCAAGTGTGTGGATATTGATATCAACATCATCAAGATGCACCTCTACTCCATCTGTCAGTATTTTTATAAATGCTGACGCTGTGGAATCTATATTCAGTTCGCCACCTTGCATGTAAAAACCAGAACCTGGCAAGCCTTGCAAAAGATTTTGACCCGTTGCTGATACCGATTGGGTAAGATTACAATTATTCAAAGTGATGCTATTCACTTCGTCTGCAGCAGTGGAAAAAATATTCGCACTTGCGCCATCTCCTTGAGCAATGAAAGTTGCATCCGTCGCCACCAGACTGCTAGCACCATCAACATAGATGAGATCTGAGCTTTCACCACCATTCCTAAAAGTACCCCCACTGATATCTATTAAGTCACCCACAGCGGCGATTGGCAACTGACATGTGGACGTGGTACCACAATCTATTAAATAAGATTTTTGCTCGTTATGATTAGTAAAGCCCTGATCGCCAACACCTGTGATTGATTGTGCCTCACAGCGAGTGAATGTGGCTTGAGTGGTACTGTTTGAAGCCGACTTAATTGCGAAACCATCACCATCACCATTATTGGCAACGGCAATGCAATCTCGCAGATGGACGGAATCATTCGCGTCTGATGCATTATCTATACTACCGCTAACAGCAAAACACCCACCTGAGCCATTGTTAGTCACAGCGAAATTTTCTAACAGTACATGGTTAGCCTCTATGCTGATGGCATCATCCGACGAACTCACAGTCACTGTAGCAGCTGTTCCGTCATCGACAAAAGAACCGTTCGTGCCTTTATATGTAATTGGATTACCGGCTATCCCACCCTGACTGATATTGATCTCGGTAGCAAAAGCGCCAGAAAATAAAATCTCATCACCCGCAGTGAAAGAGCTGATAATATGGAATGTGGACACAGACATCGTATTTGACGCATCGACACCTGTGCCATTGCCGGAGCCAGACTGTGTTACATAATAACTTGCCATAAAGTATTTACCAGAGAGTTAGGTCAACCCAAACCCTATATAGCGGTAGACATGTTTGCATATTTTTATCCTCATCATGATGCCTCTAAAGCATAACTAAAAGATGGAGTGACTACCAAACTGTAGAGTGCAGATGCACGCTAAAGGATCCTTATGCGATACATGAGCAAAAAATATGTAGCTACTTACAGGCAGTCAGCCTATCGACGACCTCGGTCAGCATCAGACATCGATCGAGCCTGTGTTAATGATTGACAACTTTTTTGAGCTTCTTAACAATACGCTGCAAACTATTTTTTTTCTTTTTTGCTAGCTTTGGCCTAGCAGACACTATATGTTCAACTTCTTGCGTGCTAAACATACTCAACAGATCAAACTCTAAAGCGCGCTTTTCCATTTCGCATTTCACCTCAGAGAAGAGTTTTTGCGCCTGATGAATCTTTGAAATCTCCTGAGGTGTAAGCCCGTAATGCTGAATATAGTGATTGAATATGGTGCTGAATTGTTTGATTTGATCATCACTACAGGTATTTTTCTTATGTTCAAAAAAGTGTCTGAAATGAGCAAATACCATGGCATCAATCGTCGCCGCTAGCCCCTCATTCATAATAAAATTTGGATCATTTTCAAATCGATCCCTCAACACGAATGCCGAACGCACACTGGCAGCAACGCGATCATCTGCTACTGATACAGTAGCGCTGTCAACATTTAAGTCATAATTATAATACGCGCTGTTAGCAATCATAATTTGCTGTGCTTTGGCCAACACATAAGGAATTAGAGAAAAATCCTCACTACCTTCAACTTGTTGCTCTTTCAACTGATCAACTGTAGGCCAGCTAAAGCCATGTGACAGCCAGAATTCTCGTTTATAAATTTTATTCCAGGGAGAGCCACAGATATTGGTTTGTCTGAGGAGATTAAGTAGTCTTGATGGCTCGAGTAGGTTATGAAAAGACGGATCTTGAAAATTTCGATTCGGTAAGACTATCTTTTGATATTTACCCTCCAGATAGCGGTTATAAGCAAATACACCACAGTCTGGATAACCATAGAATTCAGCTAATTGCTGGATCCTGCTGATACTCATGAGCGTGCACCAGTCGTCACTATCAATGAACAATAAATAATCACCTTGAGCGTGCTCAACACCGATATTCCTTGCGTTTCCCACACCCTTATTCTCGGCCAATGCGATGAAATGAAAATTATCGTAACGCTCAGCATATTGGGCTGCGATTTTAATCGAACTATCTTGGCTACAGTCGTCTATAATAATCACCTCATACTCAAGCTTCTGATGCAGAAGTGAGTCCAAGCATCGAGCTAAATATTTCTCTTTATTAAAAACAGGGACTATTAGGGAGATAAATGGCTCGCTCATCGCTTTTATAGACAAATTAACAGAACCAAAGAGTATGTTGGGACGATTATAAATTGTAAAGATTAAAATGGGACATTCTAAAAACATACTGGTTGCGGGTGGTGCTGGTTTCATCGGCACTAATCTTATCAAAAGCCTGCTTGATCAGGATCATCACGTCATTTGTCTGGATAATTTTTTAACTGGTCACCGCAGCAATCTAATGCACCTTGAAGATAACTCCCGGCTATCAATTCTTGAGCATGACGTCATCCAGCCCATGGATATGCAGGTCGATATGATTTATAACTTGGCATGTGCAGGCTCCCCACCTGCCTACCAGGCTGATCCTATCCACACCCTAAAAACATCGATCTACGGTGTAGAAAACCTTGCACAGCTCGCACTCAAAAATCACTGCCCCATGTTTCATGCTTCAACCAGTGAAATATATGGCGAGCCCCTGAACCATCCACAACAAGAGTCTGATTGGGGAAATGTGAATACTCTCGGTATTCGCGCTTGTTATGACGAGGGTAAACGAGCGGCAGAGGCGTTATTGTTTGACTATAAACGGAGCCATGGCTTAGATATAAGAATCGCGCGAATCTTCAACACCTATGGACCGAATATGCAGGCTGATGATGGTCGTGTGATTTCTAATTTTATCAATCAAGTATTAAGATCAGAGCCGATGTCTATGTACGGCCAAGGTGAGCAGACGCGCTCATTTTGTTACGTTGACGATATGGTTGAGGCCATTCAGGCCTTAATGGCACTCGCGAGCGCCCCAGCATCACCCGTTAATCTGGGTAATCCGAGTGAATATAGCATGCTGGAAATTGCTGACACCATTGCCAGTCTGCTAAATTGCAGGCCGCAACTGGCATTCAAGCCACTGCCTAAGGATGATCCTACCCGGCGCTGTCCCGATATAAGTCTAGCTCAGACGCTGTTGGACTGGTCTCCCAGTACTGATTTAATCCACGGACTTAGCCGGACGATTGCGTATTTTAAGAACCAATTGTGATAGTGAGCGGTGTTTGCTGATCTTTCTTTTATAGTGTTCAAATGTATCTCTGAACTTGATCACAACATCGGCAGGTAAGCGAGCGTATATCTCAGCAAGAAGAATATTTAGACTGTGTCTACTTTTAAAATGAGTATCCAAAAAAGCTTCTCGCACAACCGCACGCATAATAGCTGCGTTT
>MDTB01070806.1_pt1 | contig 27342 bp, 20 predicted proteins | sample 811161 | NCBI WGS metagenome assembly MDTB01 (sample SAMN05326650, study PRJNA326480) | marine metagenome | isolation source: seawater | place: Mediterranean Sea | collected 2009 | reverse complement strand
CCAAATATCTTCTTAAGAGCGATAATCCGTCTTTGGAATCAACACTAATCGTTCCACTCCAATCTTTGACTTCACCGTTCATTAGACTTGATAAATCGGCGAATTCAGATGCTAAATCAGAATCGATTTTGCTCAATTCCTTTATTGGCTTAGAACTATCTTCTTGAGATGTTAAAGTAATCAAGACCGATATTATAGATGCATTTCCCTTGAGTTCTAAAAGTTGATTTGAAGGAGATACTGTTCTCTTGGATTTTATTTGAGAGATGACTTTCTGTAAAGCAACCTGCGTCTCCGCATCTTCACAAAGCGGACTAAATTTATCCAATAATTCGAGTACTTTTTCTGAATCGTTAATGTCAATTCTTGCTTTGGAAATATCTGCTTTCTTGTTCGCCTTTTTCTGCTTCTTCTTAGAAACTGGGTAGCTTAAGAATTGTCCCAGTAATGGAGTGTGCCCGGCTAACTTTTTCCAAGTTGCACTAATGCCATTTTCTAAGCAATAGTCGCGGAGTTTCTGCTCTTCGGATTCATATTCATCCTTCCAGTCATCCTTTTTCAATTGTTTATTGACCAGTATTACGGCCAAACGGAAAACTTCTGAACTATCCGTATCCATTACTATTTCTTCGAGCGAAGGAAGCCAGTCTAGAGGGGTTTGTGCTCCTCCTCCACGTGTTCTTCTTCTACTTCCTCTATGTTGACGTGACATTGAAGGTTTATCGTCATCGTCGCCAGGAGGTTCAATCCCTTCCATTGCGATATAGACCAAACTTCGCCACGGTTTCTCGAGCATTGTCCAATCTGCAGTTTTAGCAACAACTCTACGGCGATTAGGTTTTGGAATATTTGCTTTGAAAGCGACTTCCAAACATTTTGCCATATGCTCTAGTTGCAGTGATATCACTCCGGTAATTTGAACGCGTAGACTCTCGGACTTCAACCCACCGGCAAAACGACTGAAAATTTATGCTCAAAAAGTAATTTTCTAACTGCCACTATAATTTATGATTACCATCTGGCAGTAAATAGTGGTAATTTGGACCTAGTGAGAAATCTGGCATTACTCGCTCATCCTGTTCTAGCCTGTGGCTTGATTTTCTGGATTTGGTGGCAGTATTCTTGGCGCAAAAAGAGTACTTTACTAAGTGGTGAAGAACGAAAAGAAGCTTTGGCACAACATGAAAAAATGGGTAATAAATTGGTTTGGGCTACTTTTATTGTAATATTGGTCGCTTTTATTGGAAGAGCGATAGCAGGATGGCGTACTAATGGAGATCTTTTCTCTGAAATTTGGCCAACAAATCTTCATGGGTTTATGGGGCCTCTTGGTTTTATTCTTCTAGTAGTTTTAGCTAAGTTAGGAAAACAAACCAAATCAGCAAGAATTGCAGGTGAAAAGTTTACTCACATCAAATTAAAACATGGTAGAGCCGCTGATTTTATTATTGTGATAGCAATAATTCATGCTTTTTTAGGATTCTTATACTTGTTTTCAGTCCTTGGCTAATGCTAAAATTGATTCTCGATTAGCCCACATATCTAACCAGTGTTCAAGATTCGATTTTAATCCTGGTTGTTGAATTCTACATCCGCATGCATTAACATGCCCTCCTCCAGAAGGGTCTAGAGCGGTGGCCATTCTAGACAAATCATACCTATCTTGACCATTTTCTAAAAAGGAATTCGCATAAAAACTGGCAGATAAAGGAGGCCTTCTGGGGTCTTCTAGAGAACCGTCTTGATAACCATGTATTATACAGCATGCATCTGCTCTATCTCCTGCCCAAGCAGTGACGAGATAGCCATTGGAATGGAAGCCTGAATTATCTAATCTACAGACGGCTAATCTATCAATTATTTCAGTATTATTTGAAATATAATCTTCAATTTCTTTTCTCTGGTTTGCCACTCTGCTAATATGTTTTGATACATCTTCATTAGAAAGAATTTCTGAAATCGACTTTTTAGATGCAAAAAGTTCCAATACATTCTGCATATATTCTTCTTCTCTCAGTGATAGTGTTCGGGATAGTTGCAACACAGGGCTATCTGCAAGAAATTCTTCAAGAGAGATTTTACCAGAGTCTAATGCGTCCACTATTGGCATTATTTCTTCAAGATGCGATAGGTCGATTGACTTTGAAAGAAGGTCGTAGGCGACTCTTGCTGCGGAAGGTGACGCTTCCCAATTACATATTCCCCCAGACGCGATAAAATCCTCTTCTTCCTCACTTGTTGGCCGATTGGTCTGGTGATGGTCCAAATACCAACCACAATTTGGATGAAAGGGTAAATCTACCATCGCTGTAGATTTTGTTATCAAATCATCAATTTTTCCAGAGCGAACCAAGGCGGCATGGGAAAAAATAACTTCTGCATCTGGATTGAACGACTTTAGAACTGCGGCTGCACAAAGACCATCGAGGTCTGAATCTGCAATAATTCGGTCAAATGAAGGGATGTCGGTTCCGTCCATCATGTCCTATCCTAATGGATTTAGGCCAAGTAGTTTCTCAACATAATAGGGAAAACACACTTGACTAAAGACGGGTTGGAGTTATACATGGAGACCTCTTGTGGAGTAGTTCTAGTCAATCTAGGAACTGTACTACTTTTACAATATCCACAAGGCCACTGGGATTTACCAAAAGGGCATGTCGAATCTACGGACTCGGATAACTTTGAGACCGCTAAAAGAGAATTAAAAGAAGAAACTGGTATAATAGATTTTGAATTTGTTGACGGTTTCGAATATCGTACAGAATATGATTTCAAACATAAGGGCAAAGTTCGTAATAAGCAAGTGTTTTGGTACTTGGCAACAACAGAAAAAATGTCTATATCTTTGTCGAAGGAACACCGCGATTATATGTGGTTAGATTGGCCTCAAGCCATCGAATTAGTGACTCATGATAAAACAAAAGGAGTAATCAGTACGGCTCAAAATTTTATGCAAGATGCAGGTCTAGATTAATCGATCATAGAAAATTCATCATCATTAGAATTGAATTTCTTAATCAAGTCAACTACCCCTTCTGATTGTTCTCTTGTCGCTAATGGTTTCCAAATAGTTTCATCATTACCCAAACTAAAACTGACCCATCGTCCTAACACGAAGAGCCAATCTGAGAGTCTGTTTACGTACACCAATGCCAACTTACGTACAGAATCTTCTCCTTCGTTTTTCATCAATCTGACAATAGAACGCTCAAGTCTTCTAGTTACTGTTCTAGAAAAATGAATCATCGCCTCAGGGCCTTGCCCTGAAGGTAAAATGAAATTTCGTAATGGCTCTAAATGCTCCTGCCATGCATCCATTTCGTTGAGCAATAGGTCTGATTGAGCCTCACTAATCAATTCCATATATTCTGGCAACTCACTAGGCAAACATGCTAGTTCTGCACCTAAATCAAATAACTCATTTTGGATTCTAGATAAGGCTGAGTTCACCACAATCTTAACTCTCTTAGCACTACTACTTTGCCCACCATCTTCATGGCTTTGTAGTCTATTGCATTCCATTATTATTAGTCCTAATGTGGCATTTAATTCATCACATGTACCGACTACTTCGAACCTTAAATGGGATTTTTGATGTCTTGAACCATCGACAAATGCTGATGTTCCATCATCGCCAGTTCCAGTATAAACACGAGTTATTCGAACCACATTAGTCACTCCGAGTAATTGATGCTAGGTTATGCTTCTATGAGTGGTTTGCGGGTAAGATATGTCGCATCTGTATGATGATACCACTCTATATCTTCTTCACCAAAGCACCAAGAATAGAGGGCAATTTCGCCATCGACAACCCCGTACCATTCGAGTCTTCCTTGATCTAGTGAAGCAACTCTCGCTCCTGTCAATGATAGATTCGAAGAAATGATTTGCCAATTTCTAATTGTATTTGCAAGTGTATCTGCCACCTCAACTACATGTTCATCTTCTGGCTCCAAATCTTCCAGTAAGATTTCAATCTCCTCGGTCAAATCATGTGCATAATCATTCATGACCTGTAGTTCAATCAGTAATTGTTTTGCTTCTGGTAAACTTTCTCTAGCCTCTTCAATCGTTACAAGATGTGCGTTATGAGGCAATATCTGCGTCATTTCTTCACTATTTTCTAGCATACTGACGTCCATAGGTCGTCCAGAAAAAATTGGTATGTTACTTTCATCTGCCACATTCCTCTTTCAACAAGACAGGCCTTGAACTCATCGCTTGTTGGGACAAAAAAACCCTGTTTTGGATATTATCAAGAAATCTCCGGTCATGCTGGAGTCATTGGAACAGGGTTGATTTTATTCAATAATTTCTTGCCTATGAAACCACCAAGGAAAAGCCACATCATTACTTCAATAAATATTGCAACGTAGTAAACCGGCCCAAGTGATTGTAACATCGAAATACCATCATATGGCAACCCATATGCAATAATATACGCTAGTTGAGATAGTAAATTTGAACAAAACCAAACTATGAATACAAACCATCCAAAATTTGTCACATTCTTGCTTTTACTGCCACTTTCATCCCTGCCCATGATATTAATTGGTTTTTTATCTTATTAATTGCTTTGTTTCATTGTGTAAAAAAATGCTCTGAAATGCCGGATTATGTAAATCAAAAGCCTTAAACCGCACCTAATCGTAATTATTAGGGATTTAGTTTGCATTTATCGACGATAAACTAGTTTCTATTGCTTCAATCCATTCCTTGGCCACTGCTTCTTCCCCGCCTGAATCAATAAGTGCTTCATGCCATTTTTCAACTTCTTTGTCATTTCCAAGAAATTGATTTATTCTATGCAGGGCTACATAGGCCATTGGATTGAGGTGTTCCTCATCAACATCCCATGCTTTCTCAAAACATGACAAGGCTCCATGGGGGCCAGAAACCTGGCCACGATTTAGAGCTACAATTCCAGCCTGACTCCATGCAAGAGGTAATCTTCCTATCAATAGCCCCCGAAAAACCAACCATACTTGGCCGCCAGATAATACTACTAGAGCAAGGAATCCTGACCATTGTTCCATTGTATTTAGCGTAGACCAAGTTTGAATCATTAGTCCACCAACACCTACGCAGAAAAGGAATCCCGACATTGGAGCAACCAAAACTTCACGCCTAGTTCTTAGCATATGATGGACTCCAAATAACAATCCAAATGCCCCAATCGCCGACAGGAATGTCAAATGTCCATTGACCGATGCGGGTCTTGGGGCTGTTTGTCCAAGAAGGAATAAACAAGCCAACATCAAAAGTAACATTCCCAGCCTTCTAGAGGGCGTCGGGAATGGTTGGCTCTTAGAGCCAAAGTACAAGATCAAGCCGATGGCAAACTCGAACAGAATTAGTATCCAGCGGGTCGATGATTCTTCGAAAAACATCTCGCTCCCTAATTAGGCGAGTTAACCGACATTTTTGAGTATTTGCTCACTCTCTATGATACATTGTGCCCTTAATTATCTCTGATGCACGATATAATTGCTCAAGAATCAGCACTCCAGCCAATTCATGTGGGAACGTCATTTTGGAGAGTCTAATGGAATTTTTACTGGTTAGATGGCGTTTGTCTGACCAACCATCAACTGGGCCAATTGCTAGATGAACATCTTCTGAATTAAGTCCCCAATTAGAAACCATCTTGGAAAGTTCAATCGAAGAATATTCTTGGCCGGTCTCATCGAGATAGAAAACCAATTTATTATCCATTAATTTATTTTGATAATCCGTTGAAGAAACCTTGTCGGAATGGGTTTTAATTTTGATGTTACGTCCTTTGAGCCTATCTGCATACATCTCGATTAAGGCAGAATATGAAGCCTGTTTTGGCTTGCCATGCAAATGTACAATAATTCGCCCCATGATATTGCTACAGGGTTTAGGTTTTCAATTCCCTGTAAGGATTTGGTTAGCCAAGTTCAAGAAGTATGATGGTTAGGGAGTTTTATGAGTTGGTGGCAGTTTTGGAAAAAGTCCGAGAAAAAAACCTTCAACGACCCGTTGCTCAAAGATGGTCGGATGTGGCTTTCCGATTTACGAAATCTTTGTGAAATGAATTTTGATAATCCCGAAGAAGCAAGACGACAAATTAGACAAATGCAAATCGAATGGAATGATTGCTATAATTCTGGAACCCTATCTTCGGCCAATAAAGATGGTTTAGAAAGTCGTGCTTTTCGCCTTCTAACGTGTTCAGATAAAGAGTGGATTAATTGGTTGGATGACCTAGATTTTTGGAAGATGGGTTGGAAACCTGTATCTGATAAGGAAGACAAGGTTTGAAGTGTGACCCGATTTTGGCATTTCTATGGGACAAAAGCCCACATTACACCTATTGTATTCATGTCCGTTTTGCTGGAAGGTTCGCGGACTCATTGAATATCTAAAAATGGATGTCGAATTAGTACCAGTAAACGGATTGAAAATCAAGAAAGCGGTTTCATTTGCTGGCGATTGGGGTAAAGTTCCTGTTTTCACCGACGAAAATGGCGAGCACCATGTAGACTCTACGCCACTTCTAAAATTAATTGATGCGAACTACAATGGAGGAAAATTATCTGCAATCTCTTCAACAGAACGCAATGATAAATGGATGGAATGGGCAGATACAAAAGTTTCCAAAGCAACTGTACCAATACTTTACGGGTCGTTAATTTCTGCATTTAGAACAACTACTAGAATTTCAAAAATAGAAAAATTCGGCTTCATTTCCAAGCGACTTTATGCATGGGCCGGATTTCCCATCATGTGGGGAATTATCGCTAAGAAACGTGTAAAGAAAGATGGGCGCACTCCAAAGAAACTTTGGCATGACCTGCTTACTGAATTCACTGATGAACACCAAGGGAAAGATTTCTTTGGTGGAGATGGCCCTAATCTAGTTGATTTCTCAGTATTTGGATACATGAGGTCAGTATCGCCTTTCCCTCAATTTTCTTTACTTGAAGACCATCTATCTGGTATGGCCTGGTACAATCGGATGATGGCTAAAAGTCAGGAGTGATTCGAGTGACTTCGCTCACCTTAGCAGACTTAGAATTTCATAAAGTGGAAGCGGGTTCTGTATTGATAGGCGAAAATAAAGGTGGCTGGATTTATGCCAGCCAAAGACCCCGTCACCAAGTTAAATGTCCAGACTTTTTCATTATGGAAAGTCCACTTGATGATGAGCAAATAATGAAGATTTCAAAAGAGATCGGCCTGGAACAAAAATCTAATTCATGGAGTGCTGAGAAGTTAGATTTAATCCTCTCCTACCTCTCTGAGAAACTAAGCGACGGTCTTGAACAATTAGATGGTGAAAAGGATTGGGAAATTAGGTGCCCCAGTCAAGGGGAATGGTATCTATCTCTAGAAAAAAATAAAATCATTACAACCAAGAAATCTCGTGAACTTTTGTCCGATGGAACCTCTTCCAATCATAGAGGTGCCATGATGGATGGAAGACCAAGAAAATTCGAGGGTTTTGGTCCAATGCAATACCATAAGGCTGCAATTGAGACTCACCCGTCAAAGAAAGATATCACTGCCCTGTCAAGTATTCCAATGGATAGAGAAAATACTGGAATTACAGTTAGATTTGTAATTTCACCAATTCGAAAAGGCGACATTGTACGTGTCCCAAATAATGCTGATGTTATTTCAAATATCAAAGTTGAACTTTTTTGGACATTGGTATTGGGTATAATTCCGTCGTTTGCTATTCCAATTCTTAGAGGAATGGGCTCATACGCTATCGATGGATGGGCTAATCTACTGTTTGGAGGTTTGTGCGCTGGTTTTGTCTCTGGGGCATTTTGGCGACCAAAAAGGCCAACTATACTCTATGAACAAGGTGAGAAAGTCACAAATTCCCATCAGTAGCCAATGTTTCCCAATATGAGTCTTGGCGGATAGCATCTGCTGCACATATAGCGGCCATATTCACAATATGTCGAACGCCATCTTGTTGAGCTACTAATTGAACTGGTTTATCCATGCCCTCTAGAATTGGTCCTGTCATTTCAGCACCACCCAATTCTTCCAATAATTTGTAAGCGATATTTGCGGCTGCTAAATTAGGTAATACCAGGACATTTGCTGGACCTTCAAAGTTCATGAAGGGATATTCGGATTGAACCGATGGATTCAGTGCCGTGTCTGCTTGCATTGGACCGTCGATTTTCAATGTCGGGTCTATCTCTCTTGCAATAGATACTGCATCTTCAATTCTTTCTGACCTTTGTGCCCTGGTACTTCCAAAATTAGAAAATGAAAGCATTGCTACTTTTGGATCGATACCAAACCTACGAGCGATCTTAGAGGTTTGAACTGCAATCTCAGCAAGGGTTGGACTATCAGGGTACACGTTAACAGTGGCGTCTGCTAAAAATATTGTTCGCCCCTTGACATTGACCATGTAACATCCAATTACACAATGAGCAGATGCATCAGAACCTATCACCTCGATTGTAGGCCTAAGAACATCGGCATAATTTCGGCTTATTCCACCAACAAATCCATCCGCGTCGCCTGAAGCAACCATTTGACTGGCAAAATATGGACGGCTTTTGAGTAGTCTTTCAGCATCTTCTATCGTCATTCCTTTTCTCTGACGGCGGTTGAATAATGCAGGTGCATAAGTCAATTTACGTCGCTCATCATATCTTGGGTCGAATACTTGGTAATCGAAATGTAAGCCAAGTTCCTCAACCATCTCATCAATTCTTTCTTTAGAACCAAGAAGTATCGGCACGCATATCTTCTGCTCAACTAATTGTGCAGCAGCTTTCAGTACCTTCTCATTATCTCCTTCAGGGAAAACTATTCTCTTACCTCTTCTTCGAACTTGATTGATAATATGGCGCATGATTGAGTAAGACTGACCTAGTCTGCCTTCCAATGTTTCTCGGTATTTTTCTACTGAAAAATTGGCAGGGTCTATCCTTGCAACCCCTTCATCAACAGCCGCTTTGGCTACTGCTGATGCCTCCCAAATCAAGACCCTTCTATCGAATGGTTTTGGAATGATATATTCTGGGCCAAATTGCATCATAACGCCGTCGTAAGCGGCTGAAATATAATCGGGAACCGGTTCTTTTGCTAATTGAGCAAGTGAAAGAGTGGCTGCCATTTTCATATTCTGAGTTATGTCGGTGGCCCTGACGTCTAATGCTCCTCTAAAGATATAGGGAAAACCAAGAACATTGTTGACTTGATTGGGATAATCTGAGCGCCCAGTTGCGATTATTGCATCTTGGCGAACCTCGAGTACTTCTTCTGGCATTATTTCAGGAGTTGGGTTGGCTAAAGCAAAAATAATTGGTTTGTCAGCCATACTTGCCACCATTTCCTTGGTTACTAAACCACCTTTTGAAAGACCAAGTAATACATCAGCCCCGTTCAATGCAAACGATAAGTCGCCGTCTTCTTGGTCATGCGCAAACACTTCTTTGAATTCATTTAACTCTCCTGCATCGAGTCTTTTCTTTGTGACTATTCCTTTGCTATCAACCATTGAAATATTGGTCAAAGTAACTCCCAAAGCCACATAGTGATTAGCACAAGCGATAGCAGAAGCACCTGCCCCTACCACTACAACTTTGATATCTTTCAAGTTCTTTTCTTGTAATTCTACAGCGTTTAGTAGTGCTGCACCTGATATGATAGCAGTACCATGCTGGTCATCGTGAATCACTGGGATGTCTGTTTCTTCGGAAATTCTTCTTTCTATTTCGAAACATTCTGGAGCTTTAATGTCTTCAAGATTTATTCCACCGAAGGTCTTGGAAATATTGACCACTGTACTGATGAACTCTTCTGGGTCTTCGGTATCAACTTCAATATCAAAAACGTCAATATCTGCAAATGTCTTCAATAACAGACCTTTTCCTTCCATTACCGGCTTACTGGCCAAAGGTCCGATGTTGCCTAAACCTAAAACAGCAGTACCATTGGATATAACTGCCACTAAGTTGGCTTTAGATGTGTACAAATAAGCAGTCTCAGGGTTTTCAGCTATTTCCAAACAGGGATAAGCGACTCCTGGAGAATATGCAAGACTAAGTTCATGAGCGGTTGCATGCGGTTTTGTTGGTACAACTTTTATCTTACCATGAGGTAAAGATTCGTGATAATCCAGTGATTCTTTTTTCAAAAGTCGTTCACGCTTTTCCTCTACCATGGTGGCACCACTCTTGTGGCAGCGCGTATCATGTTTGAGTGTTTGGTGTATCTCATTAGGAAACAACTGATTATATGACCTTGGTTAAAGGCTCGGAGTGATGAATTCGCTTGCATATTTGAGTGATACAATAGCACACGAATTAGGGCCGCGTTCAAATAGTGTAAGAAACGCCACAATAACGATGAAATCCGCGGTTAGTGCTAAATTACCGGTTTCGAATTCCAAGAAATCTATTTTTCTAGTGTTTTTAATGTTGATTTCTTCAATGTCTCCAATGCTGATTATCTCTCCAGTTTCGGCCCATGAAACCGCTAACGACGTAATATGGCCAAAGCAGGGTAGCAACGATACTGGCTGGGTTCAATTGGATGCGGTTGGAGCCAATCCTACCATTGGGATGCAAGCAAGTGCAAATTGGGGCTTGAATTTCGCCCCGGGTGCTGAAATTTCTAACCTGACTATGGAAGTAAGAGTAAATGGCAGTGATAATTTAATGATCGAAGAGCCAATAATTACTGCTGCAGATATTGGAATCAATCTTTTCGATTGGTCCGGATTAGGTATGTTGGGTTCAAGTGATTCATTTGATGGAATGAACCCTCACTCGGGAAGACTTTCCCCAAATAGCGAGGCTGGAGCAGTTTGGACTCTACCTTCAGGAGCAGAGATTACTGAGTTGATTGTTGAGGCTTTAGCACCTGTTGACCCTGCGGTATCTTTCGAACCTGTCAATATTGAAATTACTGATTATGCTGTTCATTTTGTCGATGGAAGACTGTACCTTGCTGTATCTGACTCGCTACTAATAATCGATTACAATAACGATCCAAAAATAATCGACATCGTAGAGTTTGGTGATGGTGCAGATATCATTGATATCGAAATAGACTCGGTAAATCTAGCCCTTCATATTTTGACTGATGGCGATTTTTTCCATTCAATTTCTTTGATTGATTCTTCGGAATTGACTCCTTTGCCAGACTCTATTTCCTCGTCTGCGGGAACAGTGGTAGAGCAGGTTCAATTCCAAGAATTTTACATTGCCAGTGATGGAAATGTATACGCTTCAAATGAGGATAGAATTGCAGTCTATGATGGACTTGCATGGTCAGATGCATATGCTAAGACAACCTCTGGCGACGCACTAGATATTATTGAAGTCGGCAATATACTGTACTTTTCTTTTGACAATGAAGGTGTGGTTAGATGGGACATGAATACAAATAGTGCTCTGTCTACATGGACTACTGCAAATAATTTACACAGTGATTCTGTATCAAAATTCTTAGTATCTGGAAACCAACTATTGATGGCTTCTGAAGATAATGGATTGGCACGCTATGATTGGAATGCTGGTTTCTGGTTATCGACATGGAGTTCAGCAAATTGGCTGACAAGTGACAATGTTGGTGATATTTTAGTTGTAAACAATATGCTTTACATCTTGAGTGGAGATTCTCTTCACACATACAACACTGCTAACGGAATTTTCCAGCAAACATATTCTATTTCCGACTTCGGATTAACTGGTGATGCAGGAGATGATTTGATTTCATGGCCAAATATTGGGCCTCGTTCTCCTGCTAGTGACATGATTCTGATTAGCGATGGTTTCGGTTTACTGGCCGAGCTAACTCCTGGAAATACCCCACTTCAAACCGGAAGTATGCTGCTTGCCAGTGGACCAACTTCTGCTGATATGGAAGCAGTAGTGGAACTTAACGACGTTGTTTACATCGCAGCAGGGGGCTTCATGAACAGATATGATACTGCCCAGTCAAGGTGGTTAGAACCTACATTTATCGGAGATAATGTGAACCAATTATCTACTGATGGCTCCTACATTTATATCGCTGCAGAAAACTCTGGAGCACACAAAATGCATAGCAATGGTACAATCCTACAAACATGGGATACAAGTAATGGTCTTGATGAAAATAGCATACAGTCCATTTCTATGGCTTCGAGTAATTTAGTTACCCTGTCTTCTGGGGCAGTTTCTGTAATTGACCCCAGTGGCGCATCTACGATCAATTCCTATGAAATCGATAGTTTTGGATTAAATGGAATGGCAGTATATGATGAGGTAGCATACATCGCAACCGATGATAGTGGTCTGGCTCGCTTCGATATCACTAACGAAACATTCCTAAGTCCATGGGGTTCAACCGGAGTCAACAATGCAGATAGTGTCCCTATTGCTGTACAAGGCGATATTCTACATCTTGGACTTCCAGGCTACGGAGTAGTAAGAAAGGACCTTTCAACCGGAGAGATTTTACTCCCATTTACAGAATCATTGGGAGGAGGAAATAACCCTGGTGGAGGAAGCAATGGACTTGATTTCCTTCCTAGCGACAATATTTACGCATTGATTTCCGATGGTTCTAGTATTTACATCGGAACTGGGAATGGAGCTGTGAAATGGGATGGAAATACTGCTACACAATTCCAAGGAGACCGTTCAAGTTGGACTCGCCAACCAAGTCAATTCTTTGACTTTGCATTACTTGGCTCTGAGATAATTGTTGGAACAAACATAGGGGTCTGTAAGTATCCAACCTCTACTGTAGATATTGACGATTGTATGAATGTGTATGACGGAATGCCGAATTGGGCAACATACTCTGTTGGAACTGATGGTTCTAAAATCTACGGAGGAACTACTCAAGGTGTTGGAATTTTAACCGTCAGCCCATTCGAAGTAGAGGATACTTGGGAAGCAGGAGAAGATACCGATAATGCTCCAGTCGAAGTTATTGGAGATGTTGCATATGTTGGACTCAATGGAATTGGAATCGCTCGCTATGACATTCCATCAAACTCTTGGTTGCCTACATGGACTGAGTACGGTGGAAGCCCATCTGGAACTCAAATCTTAGACCCTGGAAATGGCGATGTTACTGGACTTGTAGCTGATATTAGGCCAAATCATCTATGGATTGGAGGAGACGATGGTTTCCAACTAATCGATGTCATCAATCAAACTGAGATTTATGATATCGAGAAGAATGATGCAATCTATCTTGGAAATGGAGAGCCTTTCCAAATGACAATTCATAATAATATAATGTACTATCATCAAGGAAGTAGCAGTAACAGTGTTTACCGAATTGATGTAGCCAACTTTACTGGATTGTCTAACATAGACGGTGGAATACAATTGGATGATAACACCGGAGATGCTTGGGGCATGGGTATTGTCGGTGATACTCTAATGGTTAGCGTAGCATCAAACGGAGGATTCCCTGACTACTATGACGGAAGAGGAGGAATTGCACAATGGGATATTCTAAATGATGATTGGGGCGCAGATGTACTACCATCTGGTCAAGTCGATAGAGTGACTGCTTACCAAACATCTAGTGGAGAAATGTGGATTTCGTGGGGCGAAAATAAATTGGATTTGTATGCTCAAAATAACTCTTTGATCGGTTCTTGGGATAGTGATGATGGTCTTGAATTCCCAATAAGAGAAATTGTCGAATTTAACAATGAGGTATTATTTGCAACCGAAGAGGGAATTGCAAGATATGACCCTGTAACTAACAGTTGGCTCTCTACTTGGGAAGAGGGTAATGGTCTTCCAAATAATGCAGGAGAAGAAATCTATGAATTATGGACAAATGGTATTGACCTAGTTGTTGGAGGCGGCGATGGTTCCAGTTGGCAAGGTTTCCAAGGTGGTGCGATTTCTCATTGGAATGGGTCATCATGGAATGTCTTTACCTCTCAAGGACAAGGTGGAATTTTGGGTGGATACCCTATCACCATGACTGAATGTGGTGGACTGGTCAACGTTGGAATTTATGATGCGAATGGCGGAATTGAGCAATTGGATTTGGCAAGTTCAACCATTGCTGGAACATTTACTCGTGCAACTCTCGGCGAAGGAAGAGTTTCAGGCGTGGCTTGTGACACTTCTACTGATACAATGTATGTGACGTTCTACTCCGATGAAGAACCGATTAAGAAATACAGTTTCACATCTGGGCAATGGCTACCAGATATTACTACTCAAACTCACAACTTACCAAGTGACAGAATTTGGTGGGATTCAATTGGTTATGCTGCTGGTAAACTTGTAGTCGGGCATGGTCTTGGTCAAGAAGGTTCTAACGTAATTGGTGGAGGTTACTCTGTAATCACCACATCAGGCGCCAGTACAAGTCAAGTTAATTTCAATGGCCAAGGGTCTTCTATAACTTCCTTCCAATGGCTAGGAACTGAATGGTTAATCGGTCAAGCAGGTGGCTCATCTGGATACAGTCATGTTGACACATTAGGGCCTAATGGTCAAACTACAATGTACAACCTACCTGGACTGGTCAGCGGTCAAGTAACAACAATGACTGGTAATAATACTCATGTTTGGGTGACTACAATAGGAGAGAATATTGGATTTGGCCAATCTACAGGTGCTGGTATATTACAAGGCGAAAAGTCATCATCTGGCGAGATTGAATGGCAATTTGGCTGGACTTTACCGGCAAATTCAGTCGCCAAAGATACACAATTGGTTGGAACTGACCTGTACATCTCAACATCTCCAAGTGGATTGATGAAGCTTGATACCTTAACTGGAAACCTTATTCCAATTAGTGGAGCACTACACAATAATATGGACGGACTTAAACTGGTTGGAACAGACTTGATAGTTGGACTTCAAGGCAACTTTGGTTCATCAGCGGGTGTACAGATATTTGATACTGTAACAGGGACTTTTGGCAATGGAAAATTACTTGCTGGCCTACCTTCGAATTACATCAATGGATTCGCATCTGATTCTGATGTCATGTATATTGCAACAGATGGTGGTATTGGGCGTTGGTCTTTCTTGACAAGCGACTGGCTAAATCCTCTAACCACAACCGATGGTTTGCCAACAAACATAATTGAAGACTTAGAACTTGTAAATAATGACTTATGGATCGCTACACCTTCAGGCCTAGTAAAAATGGATACAATCTCTAATTCTGTATCGACAATAACTGCACAAAATGGATTGCTTGGAACTTCAACTTGGGGGCTTACTTCAACTATAGGCACAGTAGTTTCTCCAAATGGAACTGTTTCGACATCAGAAATGATTCATGTTAGTCATGACGGCGCTGGCAATGAAAGACCAGGTGTTTCAAGCGTAGATGCAACGACTGGCCTTGTTAGTCAAACTCATCGTTTCGACCAGTTGCCATCCAATACTGTGACTGCTGTCGCCAGCGACTGGTGGGGTCTACACATTGCAACCGATGTCGGGCCAATGACTCATTGGAACGGTCTAAATTCACAATTCGAAGATGGTGCTGCATCTTGGCAAATTCCAAGTTGGCCAGTTGAAAGAATGGTTAGTAACGGCGATGAACTACTGGTGATTGGAAATGATATAATCACTGTAATTGAAGCAAGAACAATCTCCCATTCTCCGATTAAAACTCTAGTAATACCTAATCAGGTTGTCAGCGATGCGGTAATTACGTCTGACAATGTTTGGGTTACCACCGAAACATCTGGCCTATATGGCTGGGTAAATAGCCCTCAATGGACTGAGGTTGAACGCTTTGAATTACGTAGAGCAGACCCTCTTAACATGGGATTCAATCTTGTAACTCAAGATATAACTGACATGACTCACCCAGGGATGACTATCGAACTTGCTAACCTTTCAAACACCATCACATTGGGAGATGATGTTGGTTCACCTGGAGTTAATGGCCTTCTATTCCAAGGAGTCCCTCTCGCATTTACTTCACCTGTAAGTGGTTCTGCTACATGGGCAAAATCAAACAGCCTCAAGTATAACGTTACTCTGAATTTATCTCAGGACCAAAGTATTCAACAAAATTTACAGTTAGCAATAAATAATGCTGTGCAAATTAACGGAACCAAGTACGTTCAACTAAATCTACGCTCCTTGACCAATGGCTCCCTACATGTCAGACTGACATATGATTACATCAAATTAGAAACTCCGGTTGATATGATAGATTTATTCGACCGCCCAGATGATGGTGGAGAGACACTAACAGCTTCTTGGAGTTTGGTTCACGATGATGATTTCTCAAGATACTTGATCTATCTTAATGAAGGACCATTCCTCTCAACTCCTATTGTAAACGACTTTGATTTGAGTACAAGACAAGTTGACAAAGCGATATCTTTGCACAGCAGACTTCAGAGTGAAGTGGACACAGCAAATGGTCAGCCATTAGAAAATGGCGTTGATTATTACGCATTGATTGTTGTAGAATACAATGATGGCCGCCTTGGAACTCCTTCGATGCCTATCGGTCCAGCATCACCTAGTGATGAGATTCCTGAACCGCCACTATGGGCTCAGGCAGGTCCGCATGAAGGTGGCAATGATGGCGACTTAGACCTTGAATGGAAGCGGTGTACTGCATTAGATTTGGCATATACCAACATCTATACCTCAACCATCGAAATTAATGATGTCCTAGGACTCTCTCCCGAAGAGTCATTGCCTCCAAGTGAAGGAAACTCTACAATTCTAAATTTGAATCCTGGTCGTCCATACTGGATAGGACTAACTTGTGTAGATGAAGCAGGACAGGAAGACTTGCTAAATGCCACTATTATTGGTCCTGTTGTTCCAACTGGTGGATTAAATGACCTAACTGCCCCTCCAAAACTGGAAAATGTTGTGGCGATAGATACTCCAAATGATGATGGTGGTAGAGTAACGGTCACTTGGGATGTTAGTACCGCTGATGATTGTACATTCTACGCTGTTTGGATTAGAGAAAATACACCAAGTATCACTGTTGTAGGACTGGCTTTGGATGAGGCTGGATTCTCTCAAGCGCAAATCATTGATGATTGCTCTACTAATACAACAATCATAGATGGATATGATGGAGTTTCACTTCTAGATGGTCAATCATATTTGGTTGCAGTTGTGGCATATGATGATTGGCTCAATGTGGATCTAATCGACGCAGATATTGTTGAAGTCACACCGTTTAGAAATACTGTTGGAAATGGTAATATTCCTGATAGAATCGGTACGATAACAGCATTTGACCATCCTGATGATGATGGAACTGCAATCGATGTAATTTGGACAATCTCTGATGCTGATGACTTCGCTTATTACATCGTGTGGGTCGCTGACCAACCTGTAACAGACTTGTCTGGCGCATGGGCAGCATTTGGAGATGATGAATCTCGATGTGGTTGCTTAAAGATAGACAAACAGTGGATTGATGAAGATAAGAATCCAATTCAATTAACTATCTCAACCGCGCTTTATGGAGGAAATGGAAATCTGATGGACTTAACTCAAACCACTCCTCAGTTAATCAAGCCTGATATTGAACTATTCACTACCGTAACCGTTCATGATATCAAAGGAAATGTGCATCTAAATAATCTGATTCAGGCGACTACTGTGCCAATCAATAATATCCAAGATACTACACCTCCAGAGCGTTTGTCAAACCTCGAACTTACCGATAGGCCAATGGATGATGGAACCGCATTATTACTCGACTTCGAGTTGAGTGATGTAAGCGATGTTGCGACATACGAAGTTTATGCTGCAACATGGGCGTTCCAAAGTGTAATGGCTGGTGGCGATGGGCCGACTACTCCAATTGCAACTCTTTCTAGAGAACCGAGCCTCCCATTGGAAATTGACTTGGTCGCTGGAGACCAACCTGTTGTGACTGGACAAGAGATTTGGGTGGCAATTGTAGTTAGAGACTCTGCAGGAAATGCATGGGAAGATAACCTAAACGTTGTTTCAAACCAATCGATAGATGATGGATTTGATGCAAGTGGAGATTACCTAAATCCGGTTGATGATGTGACTCTTGAATGGGAAGATGGAAAGGATATTCTCGTTTCATGGCAGCATACAGATGATGGCAATGTTAGAGGCTATCAAATATACATCTCTACCGAAGATTTCTCATCCACTGATGATGCTACATTGATCGGCGAAGTTCAAGCCTCAAACTCTTTCTTGATTACAAGTGATAATTTTGAAGACTTGGATAATGAAACATCATGGTATGTAGCAATATCTCCATTTGACGAGGTAACAAATAGAAACATGGTAGAATCTGTAAAGATAGACCCTGTCTCTCAATCAGGCGTAATTAAAGAGGATATTGAAGATGATTCTAATGATTTTGCTTCCCTCTTAACACCGCCGAACTTACTCGCTGCTGGATTGGTTCTATTGGCTGTAATACTATTGGTAGCAATCGTAAGAACAAGAGGCAACCAACGCTCGAGAAATAAATCATGGGAACTTCAAGAAGCAACATGGGGTATTCAAGATGATTTAGGCTCATGGGACGATGTTGACCCAATAATCTCCCAAGTACCTCAAACTCCACCGCCTTCTGTATCTCAAGCACAAACTGCTGATATTTACGGAGCTGCTCAACGAATGGAAAGCAACCCATATGACCGCCAAATGTATCAACCAGAAGTACAACAACCGGTTCTTCAGCCTCAAAACCAGAATCTGTTAAAAGACCTCAATGGTGGACAGGCTAGTACACCGGTCAAACCAAAGATTGATACTTCGTTCTTGGATGACTTACTTTGATGCTTGGACCTAAGAGTGCAGTTTTCACTACCGTCAGAGCAAGGAATGGAGAGTTATTCCACCTTGATTTACATCTTGCAAGGCTTGCTAAACACGCCGCAGTATTAGGGATAAAAATCCCTGAACTTGAACTTCCTTCAGATTTAGACGGGTTGGTTAAAATCCAAGTCGATACAAATGGCGTTACCTACAGCGTCAAACCTTTTTATCAAGAAATACACATGGAGGCTGAAGGAATTACTGTTCCAGCACCAAGATGGACACGTAAGGTGACTGGAACTAAGCATGGAGATTGGCAACCATACCGAGATATTACTACTGAAGTATTCTCTAAGGGTGCTGATGCAGGTTTACTTGTTCATGACTTTTGTATTATAGACGGCGACCGTGTAATGCCATTAGTGCTTGACCAAGATGGTGTTGTTTGGATTAGTGATGATAAATTAGGCGGGGTTTCTTCGGTGACATATGATGTTTGTAAGCAAGCGATTAAAGATGCTGGATTTATTATTAGTTCAGGTCGTTTAAACGAACGATTAGTCGCTAGAGCCAAGGAGTTTGTACTACTTGGAACAGGTATGGGTGCTGCCAGATTGACTGTCTTAGATGATGTCGATATCGGTGATGACAGCGATAGTCTTCAGCAAGTATGTATCGCAGCACTGGGTAAAAACTGGTATTGATTCACTCTCAACATTATTGAAACCCAAGCACATGGGTTGACATGAGCGAGTATCTATGAGTGACCAAATTATTGCTTTGCAACATTGCTTGCGGACTGATGGGTTACTTGGAAATTCAGCATTTAAATTCGGTTCACCCGATGAAGTAGTATTTGCTTCAGGAGGCCCCAGTTCACATTTATCTAATGCTTCAATGATTTGTGGACCAAGTAAATTAAGAGTAATTATTAGACAACCTTCAGCAAACCTAATTGCTCCTAAAGAAAGTCATAGTCCCATTAATGGAGATATAAAATTAACAAGTGGAAAAGAGCCGTTTACTGCAAGGTTTGAAGAGTGGCAACATGGTTCATGGTATCATTCTAATTCCATTTCTGCAAAAAATATCTCAGATTTATTAGAGCAATTAAGACGATGGACTCCAAAAGAAGAATTTGAAAATAAACCTTCAGAATTTACCCCTAACAAAGCATTCTGGGCTGGTAGTTTTGCTTATGATATGGTTCAATGGACTCAGCCTATATCTCTACAATATCCGCCGAAAGAAGGAGAAATTCTTGCCATACTATGGTTGGTTGACAAATATATTGTTCATTCAAAAAACAATGATGAAATTGAAGTTTTTTCTCATGATGAAAATTGGAAATCACTTGTCCAAAATACAATCTATGGAGATTTAGAAACGCCTCTTATTGAAGAGCAACCGGCCAATGAATTTTTAGAACTGAGCACTCATACAGATTTAGAGCATTGTGAAATCATAGAGAGAATAAAACATGGAATCTCTGAAGGCCAAGTATACCAAGTTAATTTTGGTCGATTTTGGTCTGGAAGACTAGTTGAAGAACCAAGTGTGATTTTCAACCGCTTACTAAAATCCAATCCTGCACCATTCTCCAGCCTAATTTATGCTGAGGACTTGGGTTTAGCCATAGTTTCTAGTTCACCAGAAAGTTTGCTGAAGTGTCATGACGGAGAGATTCGTACGTCGCCAATTAAAGGAACTTATGAAATTGGAATTGATGCTATTGAAGCGAATGAATTACGAGCGCAGATGGTTGGAGACGTCAAAGAACGTTCAGAACATAGGATGCTTGTCGACTTAATGCGTAATGACCTCTCAGCAGTCTGTGATGTTGGTAGTGTTCAAATTGAACGTTTTGATGTTGAAGCATATGCTAATGTTCAACACCTTGTATCTCATCTCAAAGGCAATTTATTATCTACTGAAAATGGACTTACTGCATTGAATTCGATCTTCCCTGGGGGAAGTATAACCGGTTGTCCTCGGACCATGGTCTGTGCTGTAATCGATGAAGTTGAACAACAACCTCGTTCTTTTTGGACTGGTTCAGCCGGATGGGTTGATGTTCATTCCGGAGATAGTTCTTGGAACATCTTGATTCGAACAATTCAGGCAGAAAGAAAAGAAGGAAATTGGTTCGGACAAATAGGCTCAGGTGGCGGGATTACAATACGTTCTAATGCAGAATTAGAAGTTCAAGAAACATACTGGAAGGCTGATGCATTACGCTCTGCTTGTGGCTGGAATAAACAAAACAGCGAATCCCCAACGAAGGGTGAATTATCGATATATCCTTTGGAAATCGAACAATGCGATACCGATGCCAGCGATGGTAAGGTCAATTCATTTGAACAATGGAAAAATAGTACTGATGAATGCGGAGTTTTATTGATTGATAATCTGGATTCTTTCACACTAAACATTGCCCATTCCATCGCCGGAATAGGCCATAATGTAACTATTATCACGGGCCGGGGAAATCAGGCTGATGAACTTTCAGACCCAACTGCTCTATGCGACATATTAGAAATTCTAAATCCAAGCCATATCATAATTGGACCTGGCCCAGGAACCCCAAGTGATTCTTTACTATCAAAGGCGATATCAACTCATGCTTTAGCACAACAAATCGACTGCTCGGTTTTGGGAATATGTCTTGGACACCAATCGATAGCAGAGATGGCAAATGGAGCGGTTGTTAAATCTCCAAATGGAGCTGTGCATGGAACTCCAATCCTATGTCATCATGATGGAAAAGGAATCTTTGAAGGGTTGAATTCTCCCCAACCTTTTACCAGATATAATTCATTGACAGTCAACATAGATGAGGATAGTTCCCCATTATCGATTTCAGCAAGAGATGAAAATGGAGAAATAATGGCATTACAGCATAATTCTTTACCAATTTTCTCGGTTCAATTTCATCCTGAATCAATCGGCTCTCCCAATGGTAAGAAATTATTAGAAAATTTCCTTGGATTTAATCGGATGCTTGAATAATTAAGACCAATTGCATTGACTCGAGGGAAGCACATGCCAACATGCAGGTTCTGTTCTGGGACATATACCAGAGAAAATTTCATTCATGGAAATGGCCCTCGCGCTCAAGTTTGTGCAAGGTGCGGTGTAGAGAAGAAATTCATTACAGAAGAAGAAGCTGCAAATCTATTTGATGATAAATTGCGTAATGCAAGACTATCTATTGTCGCCAGAAGATATAGCATGTTTCTTTACATTCCAGTTCTTTGGACGCTATGGATTATGTTCTTGAGTTCTGTGCAACCTTGGGGAATTTATTTTCTGTTGATCTTGGTTGCTCTAACTCTATTTGCACCGGTATGGTTCTTCATACGTAGTGCACAGTTTGCTGGCGATATGGCAAGATTAACTCCCGCCTACGACAGGCCAGAGGGACATTAAGTCTTAGCGTGAATCTTCAGTACGTCGCCATCGGCTAACTCGTGTTCTGAACCGACTGTTCTTCGACTTCGTCCATCAGTTCCTCTGATGAAACCATCGCCTAAATCCGAATGGACTTTGTATGCCAAATTCTTGGCTTGAATATTATTTGGAACTACAAAGGCATCTGGTAGAACTTTGCCTTCACTATCTGTCCATTGATTCTCATCTTGAACTGGATAAACAACAATATGGTCTAATTCTGCAAATAAAACGGTATCAATAATTGTTGAAACTCCAGTATTGTTATTTTGAGTTAGACGCTCTTGCATATGTTGTAAAGCACTATTTTGAGCCTCTGATAAGTTTTCAGAATTAGATACTTCAAAGGTTTGCTGGCCAGAGATGTAATGAATCAATCCTGCCGATTCTGCTCTTCTAAGAGCGAGTTCCATATCCGCCATACAAGGTATTACTCGACCATTTGTTTGGAAAGTAAAATCGACGCCTTTGGGGGCAATATCTGCTTTGTTTGCTGCGATATGAATTGGAAACAGTGATTTTCTTATCTCTATTGCAAGGCTCTTGAGAGTACTTGGCGACCAGTCCCAAGGTGGTGTAGTTTCTTGGTTGATTTTTTTGAATGATTCGAATGCTAAATTTATTGATTGTAAAGATGAGCCTAATCCAGTAAATCTATCATGTAAAAAAGAAATCATTCCTTTCTCACCTTCGGCTTGAACTCTTCTAACTCCTCTAATCCAGCCATCGTTTAATATCCCGCAAATCCATGCATCTAATTCATCACTTAGAAATGATATCTCTTGCTCCATACTTGATTTAGCAGCCTCTGGTGTTTTTGCTGTGTCTTGTGGATTTCCTTCGATATCTGTTGAAGCAGAGGCATCGACTACCTGAATTAAAGCATCACAATTCGCAAGGTCTGCAAGAAAAGCATTACCTCTTCCGCGACCTTCGCTTGCTCCTGGAACCAATCCTGCAACATCGACTAGGAAGCATGGTACCAATCGCCTAAAACCAATACAAGAGCCTGTGCGTGGCTGACAAATACTGCCTTTTCTCTCGTCATCAGGAGAAACGGGTTCAAGTCTTCCATCGGATTCTAATTTTTCACGTAATTCTTTGCAAGGACAAGGTTTTCTTGCAGCAATAAAGGCAACACCCACGTTAGGCTCAATGGTGCAGAAAGGATAGTTTGCTATGTCTACTTTAGCCAATGTCGCAGCACTGAAGAATGTCGATTTCCCCACATTTGGCTTCCCAACCAAGCCAATTCGCATGAGTTGATTCCCCTCAAGCGCCTAAGATTGCTTCTACCAAATCTTTCTTGGTTCCAGAAGTTGAGACTCCAAGAGATTCTGCTAACTCTACCAGTTCAGCTTTCTTCATCTTGTTTAATTCTGATTCTGAAGGTGTTGAAGACGTTTCTACTTCTTCTTCTGCCTCTTCGGCTTCTTCAGCAGGCAATAGTTCAGCTCCAATTCTGGCAAGAGAAATATCTAATTCTGGGAGATTTATTTTTCCATCGCCGTTAAGGTCTATTGCAGCAACAAGGCCGTCGATTTCCCATGGCGGGAAGTCGCCAACATCGCTGTTCTTGAGCGCTTGTTGGAATTCAAAGCCATCAATTTCTCCTGATGAATCTAAGTCTATTGAGCGGAAGAATTCGAAAACTGTTTGTTCACTGGATTGGAGGTAATCAAGAAGCATTACCAATTCTTTGGCTGGCCCTTTTGTCTCTTGTCCGTCTTCTTCATCGGAATCTTCTGATTCTTCTTCAGGGAATTCGGTTACTTCGTCATTGTGTAATTCAGCATTTACTCCGATAATGGTAGTTCCGCCATCGTTTTCTTCTGATTCTCCAACAATGATCTTCGTTGTAACTCCTACTCCTCTTCCAAGCAGTTGTTGAATTGTTGTAACTCCGCCTCCAAGTGTGTAAGTATCGATATCTGTGACTTCTTGCCCGACTTCCACCAACTTGCTGGAGGAGTTTCCTGTTCTAATCAAAACAAGAATTGTCATGATTGAAGCGATGGGTACGAGGTAGAATAATGCTGATGCGGTAAGATAAAATCCGCCAGAGGATGCAACTACATCTTCAACTGCAGATTCATTTACTGCGATTTCTGTAAATCCACCAATTAGCATTGTGATTGTTGAAGCAATTCCACCAAAGAGGATGAACCATACAGCTAAGTTAGCCTTGGAAGAATCTGCTAAGTTGTTACCAGATGCAAGCGGGTAGGATGCGAAAACGGTTGATGCCATCATCAAACCACCAATTGTGAACATGAAATTATTGTCAAGCATAACTGCCATGTCTCCCATCTTTGCAGTACCGGTAAATGTGTCCATGCTGGTAAAGTAACCACCAACTGCAAAGAGTGGTAGAACAAACATTGCTAAAGTGGCGGATAATGCTCCAGGATTCTTTAGAATTGCAGAAGAATTGGTTGCTGCTGTTGCTAAAAGATTGTAGCATGTAGCAAGGATTGGTATTAGTGAAAAAGTCAGCAATAATGCCCCGATATTAGTCAAAAGGTCACTTGCCCCAACAGAACCTACAAAGAATGGTGGAACAGTGACAAATAGCAGTACCATGCCTGCATTCAATAGCGAGTTAGACCAAATTGGTGTTTGGGTTGTGTATGGAATAATATGGTATGCAACTGCAAATATTAGTGCTAATGGGACCCATCCATTGAGGACTTGTTCTGCCATCCAAACTGTTTGGGTTGAGTCGAGGAACTCTCCAAGAAGGTAAATTGTTGAAGCGACTAACTTTGCTACAAGAGCCATGATAAAGAACCAAGCCGAAACAGAAGTTGTGCCATCTTTACGCATCGAGTAAGTTGCTAATGCATTGATTAGAACCGCGGTGAAAAGCATTGTTGTAACTCCGTAATCGATAATCATTGAAACAAAATCAAGTCTAGCCACTTCATCAGTAATGTCGACGAAAGAGAAGATGATTGGAATCAATATTAGGTTTAGAGAAAGAACCGCGGTGTATATCACTGCAACCATTGAAGCACTAGCCTCGCTTGCTAATCGATTATTTGAACAACGAGATACTGCGACAAATGCTCCTCCTACCATTAGATAGAGAAAAGCGACTTTCAAGGTAGTCAATGTGAAGTCTTGTAATGCTGAGCCGTCATCATAAGACCACCCAATACTTGCTAGAGAGTCCAGAGCAGTAGGGTCATACTTGTGCCATATTGCTAAAAATCCTGAAATTGAGGCTAATAAGAACCATCCTGAACCAAACTTCATCCATGTACGACTTCCGCTACCCGGTCTATCGCTGAATAAATCTACTAAACCAACCGGTGCTTTATTCATCAAGAATAAAGAGAATTGGCGCAAAGGTTCGCCCATTGTTCCTACACCATTTGTGGTGAAGTATGATGCTGCTAGTAGGGCGATTACAACTACTGTCGCTGAAATAAAAACTGTCTCCATACATCACACCTCCTATTCGACTACTACCTCTCCGATGAAGGTGGCTAAAATTGTTCCAATTCCAACTAAAAAGCCAATCAAGTAATACCAAATTCCACTACCGCCAAGATTGCCGATAAAAGGCACTATGTCACCAATTATTGGCATTGAATCCCAACCGAATACATTAGCAAATAAGGCAAATAAGCCAATAATTCCTACGAACATGAGAGTCAATACGACTCTTCCAAATGTTGGTTGTCCAGTTCCTACTGTTGTGTCTGGTAAAATCGCATTGTTTGACATGTCTTCACCTATGACCCCGTAGGGGTCAATCCGTCCACTGGAAGAGCAGTCATAAAGATTCACTAAAATCTGAGTTCAAAGATGGCCTAAAAAGAGCGTAATCTGTTGAGCAAATTACCACGCCTAGGCTTTGAAATCCCCAAAGGAACTGGTAAATCAGATTCTAATGCTAATTCTTCACGCCAAATCGCTTGGCATTCGCATTCCAGCCCATCAAACTCTGCCAAATCTCCAGAGACGGCATAGTTCTCAATTGCAGTTACAACTTGACTATCACAAGACCCGCAATTATGTGCGCCCCTAATCTTGCCACCTGCGGTTGGATGGATTATCAATCTGGAAATTTGGTCGGCGTCGCCATTGACTCCACCATTTGGGTGGATTAATGGGTGGGCGCGGCGAATCATCTCTACCAGAGACCAAAGCCATGGTGGTCTATACTCGTTATTTCTGTGAAGCCTATCGATAACTGTGCCTCTTTGAATATTCATTGGGTTGACTGATATTTCATCACTCTTTTCTGCTACTGCTGATATCCATTTGACTCCATGTTCAAGTGCATCGTTCTCACTCATGAATGGTGGTTTGAACATTAGATATGTCTTAATTCTCAAGTTGAATTTTTGTAAGTTCGCGACCGCTCTATCCCAAGACTTAGTGGTGAATCCTTTGTTGACATGAAAACGTAATACTTCATCATCATAGGCTTCTAAGCCAATAGCTACTGAAAATTTGTCGTTGATAGAAGTCGCCCAAGCAAGTTTCTCTTCAGTCAATTGTTCACATCTACTTTCAACAATCAATTCTTTACCCATCTCATGACAGTCTCTTAGAACTGTCTCTTGAAAATCAACTGGGATTTCTCTGTCTTCCAACAAAGACCCTGAAGTGTATACTTTGACCATTTTGTGCTTCTTAAAATCATCAAAATCCGCTTTGGCTTTGTTCCATTGGGCATGGAGATTCTCGCTTGTGACATCATCTCTTGTGTCATTAAAATAGCCACAGAAAGTACAACCGCTGGACCACCACCAATGGCAACCCTTGGTGCGCAAAATTACGGTGATTGCAGTACATGGCGTTCCATCGGCTAATGTTTCAGGAGTGTAATAGACCGTTGCTGGTTCATTACCATCCCAAGACTGTTGTTTGGCCTTGGCCCATGGAGTATTGGCAGGCGCTTTGACTAGGTCGTGAATACGAGCACCTTTGCCTCCTTCGCCGACTAAAGTCAAAGATTTGGGTGCTGCCATAGAATTCCTCCTAAACTCGCGTACTGGGTATTGTGTTTCAAACCACCGATTAGATTCATTGCTTAACCGGTGTAAAAATTATTGATGAACCTGCTTGAACAAATTGTCCTTTCGGGAATTGAGAATTTTTATCTTCTGCAGAAATGACTGCTGGTTTGAATTGGCTCGCTGGCACT
>MDTB01059143.1_pt1 | contig 27343 bp, 33 predicted proteins | sample 811161 | NCBI WGS metagenome assembly MDTB01 (sample SAMN05326650, study PRJNA326480) | marine metagenome | isolation source: seawater | place: Mediterranean Sea | collected 2009 | reverse complement strand
TTATCTTTATCGTATATAGAACCATTATAAGAGCCGTCGAGTAAAGATTTTACTACGTTAAAATGACCTCTATGAGGTGGTTTAAAAGCTCCTGGGTATAGTGCTATCATAAAAATGCTTGTACTTTTTGATCTATTTCTTTAGGAGAAGAATGTTTTAATTTACTTTGAAATTTAGGACTAAAAACCATATCAGCAATACTGTCTAATACTTGAACCTTTTTTTCGTCGTTATCTTCTTTTCTTTTTCTATACTTATCTCTTGCTGTTTTTAATTGATCTTGACCAGGTCCTACTCCATTCTTTTGATAGTACTTTAAAAATTCTTGTTTAATAGCTTTATCTTCTGATCTATTATCTTTATTATAATCTAACCCTCCAACTGCCTTATTATACTCTTGTTCTTCTTCTTGAGACATTTCGACTGGTTGGAAGAAAGAAGACTTTCCTGTATCGTTCTTTTCATTATACCTGTATAAGTAATCAGAAATACCTGAAGGTCCGTTTTTAGCTGCAGTATTAAATGCTTCTATTTCATCTTTAAATTTACCTCCATGGTCGTTTACAAATATAGATAAGTTACCTTTTAATTTTTTATCATATTCACTTATTTTTTGATACACACCTCTCCAGGTAGAAAATACTGCTACTGCAGGAACGTTTCTATCAGCTCTAGCAAAGTTAGAAATATAAGATACCATAGGGTGTGAATATACCATTACCATATATACGTCGTAACCTACCTTTAACATGTTATCTAATTGTTGACCAAATTTAATTCCTGCTGCTGTTGTATCCCAAACTAAACTAGTTTTTTCTTTTACTGCTGCTGCTACATCTTTTGCAACTTGGTTAGATGCTGGTCCTAATTTTTTATAATATGGATGATCAGGGTCCTCTACATAAGTATCAGGATTAAATAATGGTAAAGAGCCTAGTTGAAGTTGATTAAGTAAGTATGTTTTACCTGAACCTGCTCCTCCTGCCATAATAACTGCTTTAGGTCGTTCTGTTCTTTCTAAAATTATATCTGATAGTTTCATCTTATTGTATCTTTCCTGATTTACTTCCTCTACTAGAACTACTTGATGAGCCACCTCCTCTTGAACTAGAAGATGAACCTCTACTAATATTAGAACGTGAAGAATTAATAGAAGAGCTATTATTACTAGGTCTCCAGGAACCTCTATTATTGTTAATAACATTATTGTTATTATGAGGTCTAACATATATTCTAATTGGTCTACTATTGTTGTTAGAGTTGTTATTATTATTATTTATACGTCTTATATTAACATTATTAGGGTTTGTAATAACTCTAATAGAATTATCGTCAATATTATATCTATCTTTTATCCTGGTAACTACGTTATCTAAATTTATAGTGTTACCGGCAGTACCCGTAGGGGAAACCACATCGTTACTAATTCTTGGTACATTTACTCTACTATTAGTATTTTCAATAAATCTTGATCCTCTTCTACCATTTACATAAGCTACATTATTATTCTGTCTGCTGTTATTCCAAATTATGTTATCGCCCGGATTATTCCAGGGTCTATAATTCCAGTTATTCCAATGGTAGTTATAACCATACATTCCCCAATTATTCCAACTGTTATAGCCCCATCCTCTATAGCCGAAATTCCATTGCATATTAGATGCCCAATTCCACCAGTAGTTATTTGAATTCCAATAAAAATCAAAAGAGGAACTAAAAGGACTTCTATACATTCTATTATTCCAATAAAAATCTGTATGCCATCTGAAGTCTTGATTCATAGCATAGTGAGCAAAATTCCATCTAAACTTATCATCAAATCTAAACTTTCGATCTAGTTGATATAAATTATCGATAGTATCAACTTGCACAACTTCTCCGTTAATGGTATATATAGGATCAGGTTGTGAGGTAACTAAGTGAAAAGTACCACAAGAATTTAAAATTAAGAGTAAGAATAATAGTATTAGTTTTTTCATATTTTTATAGTTGTAGGGTAACTATTATAAATAGGTTCCGTATTAGGGTTCTCTAAAGAGTATAGTTCATATATATTTTTAAATAGTTTAAAGTTTTTATCAATATCATCTATCTGTAATAACTTCCATCCTTTTCCCTGTATAACTTTTTTCTGTTTACTAGGTCCTCTTGATTGTGCTTTAAGCCATATTATTCCTGTTCTATCTATTTTTACATCTCTGCTTTCCTCTAGAGCTTTTGCATAAGAAGCTAATTGAAGGTCGTACGATTTATGTATACTATTAGAGGTTTTAATATCTAACAACCAGGTTTCACCATTCATTTTACAAACGATATCGGCAGTTCCTGCATACTTATGTTTGTCAGACCATACAAATTGTTCTGAAGAGATTAACTCTGGTTTATATGTTTTCCAAAACTCAGCAAATTTAAGAATCATTTCCCATACTAATTGAGAATATTTAGCATTTCCATATTGATCCATCCATTCTACTTCTTCTCCTTCTACTAACTTTTCAGCCGCTTCGTGAACTTGAGTTCCTTCTTTACCTGCTTTTCGCATTATTAGATCGGCGTTATGCCCAACGTCTTTTAACCAAGTGTCAAAAAACTTATTTTTGGGCATATACTGGAGTATTGTAGTTACAGACGGGTAGTACACTCCTTCCGATCGTTTATAGACTCTTCGGTCTAAAAAATTAATTTGCTTTAATTCTGGATTAAAATCTAGTCGCTTCTTTGCATTCTCTTTGAGAATGTTCATACCTTGTTTTATCATAGGTCTAATTTGTGCAGCATTATTTTAGAAAGATCAAGTTCTTCAGCTGTCTGGATTAGTTTAGTAAAAGGTTTAAAACCCATATCAGATGGGTCTTTATCTGGTAGATCTACTAAAAAGATTCTTTTACCTTGGTTTAGTAAGTGTTCTGCTATGTGTAATGCTCTCTCTCTAGCATCAGTATCTAATGCAATATAAATGTCTGTTACATTAGATGTTAACAATCTCTTCTTTAGGTTATTAGAGATGCTCTTTCCCAGTATAGGAATAGCATTTCTTCTTATAGCTAAAGCATCAAACACACCTTCACATAAAATAACTGGTGTGTTCCAATTGATTAAGTTTTCAAAAAATATTATATCTTTCGAGGCTTCAGGGTTCTTGTACTTAAAGTAGTTGCCATCAAAGCTTCTCGCAACAAAAAAGTTGAGTGTTCCGGATTCAGAATAACTTGGGATAACAACTCTTCCTCCATAGTCGCCAGTGTTGCAGTATCCAATCCCATATTTAATAAAATCATTATCGTTAATTCCTCTTTCATATAAATAATTTTTAACTAAGTTAGCGATAACTGATTCTTTTGATGCGCTATAAAGAGGTTGAAATTCTTTAGGCAGTTCTATAATAGATAGCTGCTTATATTCTATTTGTGCTCCTTTTGGTAAATACTTAAGTATACCTTGAGCTTGGTCTCTAGGAGTTTTAAGTTGGTTTAATAGTGATCTTATTGAACGTCCTTTGGTTTGGCATACCCAGCATTCCCATGGGTTTTCACCTTTTTCATTCGTCGCAAAGTTTATTTCTAACTTAGGTTTCCTATGATTACAAAAGGGACAGTGGAAAGCATGATTATCTCTTGCTCTTTTGTGACTTTTGCCTAAAATATTTTCAATGGATCCTAAAAGGAATGTATAATCCATATGGTTTGTCCGTAACTATTATATATAATATAAGAAATTTTTATCGGATTACCAACTAATTACTAAGAATTTTTTATTAGTGAATTTACAGCTGCTTTTACAATTTTAGTTAAAACTGTTTTATCACCAGTATCAAAATAGTCTTCTAACTCGTGAGTTATTTTTTCAGTTAATAAATTAACATCTTTCTCAGATAGGTTAATTTCTGATCGATGTACGACTTTGTTGTTTTCTAAAATGACTTTTGATAGTTTCATAATACATAGTTTTAACTTACATCCATTGCATCGTTGTATTCTGCTTCAATGCCTTTCTTTTTAAATGCAGCAACAATTTTATCTAATTGTGGTGTTGTATTGAAGTCATAGCTATCTGGTAGTTCAAGTCCGGTTTGTTTTTTTACAAACTCGTCACCATCGTTATGGCCGCTAAGTTTTGTTACCCAACTTTTTGGGTATGGTCCGTCAAACAGATAAATTCCATAAAACCTACCGAAGTCGGTATATGTTATCGAAATTCTTTTTATTTCATAGTCACCGCGATATTCTCTATGACTACTTTCTAATATTATATCTGTTAATTTCATTACTTAATTTTCCAAACTTTAATGGTGACATCACCTGTACCTTTAATTAGTCGATGATATGTCTCCTTTGGTATAAATAGTTTAGTTTTACCTAATACCTTGGGTATTTCATTGTCTAGCTGAAATGACCAGTCTGTATCGGTTGTAGCTTGAATATACCTATCTTCTTTGTCTCTATGCCAAACTAGTTCAAAATCAGCAATTGAGTTTTTAAATTCTCTTAAAATATAATCTTGTTCAGATTTTTCTAAATACGGCCTAGTTAACATAGTCTAAGATTTTTTAAATGATATTTCTTTTCGACAGTTGATAGTTCTTATTATAGGAGTATGTTTACCGTAGTAATGAAAATCTATATAAGGCCTAGTTTCATAATAAATTTTATCTTCTATTAAGTCAAATGCATTAATAAGGTTTGAAGTTTCAAAAAATATATTAGTAAAAGCAGCTTCACTTGGAGTAAATAAAAGTGGTTTAATCTTACCTTCTTTAACTAACTCCATAGCAGCGATAAATCTATTAACACATTCGTTAGCTCCTATGTCATCAATTAACAAAATAAATTCATCTGTCGTATGTTCTAGACAGTGATATAAAATACTTTTTATTTGTTTTACATCCTGACATAAACAGTCTAGTCTAATACAGTCGTACTTTATATCTTTATTTCTAAAATGAGATAGTAAAAGTGAATATGGTTCTCCATTTTTGTCTAATGGTTGTGATGTTACATCAAAATCATATATTTTAAATTCATTAGGAATATTATATAACATTTTCTGTTTGTCTACAAGCCTAATTAACTCGTTTATATTATCAGGTCTACCTTTAAAAACTGAAGAGTCTAAGTCAAAATTATCTATTCCGTAGAAATTAATTGAAGGATCTTTTTGTAATCTTGCTAATAGTATACTCCATGCTGCTCCACCTAATCCAACTTCTAATACATTTTTGGGTTTAAATATAGAAAGAACATCCATTACAGGTTCTAAGCATTCAAGAGTACTTTGAGGTTTATGCCCACCATTATAGATGTCGTATAAAATAACCTGTTTTGGAGTCATAACTTATTATCAATATTAACTACTTAATACTAGCAGTCGCAACAATTACAGCTACATGATGTACCACAATTACATACTTTACAATTACATTTCATATTATTCATGTTTAATTATCAATTCTCCTAATACTTCTAATCTACCCATCTCTTTTTGAAAGTCTATAGGCTTCATACTAAAGTTAATACTTTTATGCGTGGTATCAAACTCTTCTTTAGCTTTTTTTAAATCAAAGTTTCCTGCTGCTGCTTTCTTATAGTAAGGAAGTTTAACACTAAAGTGATGATGAGTCAACATCGAATCTCCTCCCTTATCTTTTGCAGAGTCTGCAATCTTTCCTGCTCCTTTTCCTCTACCTTCAGCGAATTCATTAAATGATTCTTTTGTTTCTTCTAATATAATATTCGAAAGTTTCATATCTTAAGCTTAATTATACTACCAGTAGCCTGAAAAGTTAGCTGAACCTCCTAGTGATTTCCAGTAACGTCCTATATTACATGACCAGTATCCTGCTTTAGTTTTATCTTTCTTCTGAGCACACTTATGTCTGGCAGCAAAAGAAGCTCTTGCTCCTTTCTTTTTAAATTTAACTGAGAGACCAGTGTCCCCGAAAGATACTTTCTTAACATTTCCTTTTTTAGATTTTACGTAAACGTAAAACTTTTTAGATCCACCTCTTTTAGGTTTGTTAAGTTGGACTTTTTTACCTCTGTATTCAGCCTCGGGTATGTAATCAACTGATGCTTTAAGCATTTCAAAACCATTAAAGTCAAAGTTTTCATTCTGTATGTCAACTGCCTTTCTAAATTTATCCATGTTTATGTTACCCCCAATAGACTCTACTAATTCTTTGATCATATCATAATCAATCATTTCGCCTATAGAAGCTGCTTCATCGATTAGGTCTTCATTTTCGATCATTTCGTCAATTAAGTGTCCTATCTCGAACAGAGGATTGTATTTTGGAGAAACCATTGGAAGATCTAAAGGAACTCTCATTCCATTATAATCTCCATATTCCCCAATATCGGTTGTTTCTAAAAGTTCTTTATCAGTCTCAGATAATTCGATAGCTTCGTCGCTAAGCGCTTCTCTAGCTTCTTTGAATAGTTGTATAAATGCCTCTGAGTTATAACGGTAGACATGCTCATGTAAAGAGAGACTGTTGTCTAAGTGGTACTTTAAAGACGGGTATCCGATAATTTCTTTTAGTTTAATCATAATTATTTCATTTCTGGGTGAAACATAAATTTTATTATATTTGCATCTTTAGCTACTTCTTTTCCGTCTATTTCTATACCAATTGGGTAAGGTTTAGTTTTATCATCTGCCCAATATGCTACATCGTAGCTTTTATCTTCTTTACTAGTAACTAAGAGACCTCTATTATAAGTGTCTTCTTCTGCTTGTAGTACAACCATTTTCTCGGTAGGAAGAATCATATCACCCATTAATTTAATATCTCCTTCGTCGTATCCGTCTTTGTTGTATCTATTTTCTTCTTTTAATATATCAGGGTCATAATATTCATTACCGTCTTTTTCACTGAAGTTCATTGCAGCAGCTATATCATCTAAAATATTTTCATCTGCTAAATCTAAAATAACATGTGCAAACTTTTCTAACCCTATATTTTGAGCAAGTCTATTTAACCTATCTCTTGATACGTTTAGTCTTTCATTAAGTATAATATCAGTTAACTTCATTTAATAAAATCTTTTCGGTAAAATTTACCTAATATATTATCGTTTATATGAGCACTATATTTGTCCTCTAACACGTTATTAATAAATAGGTGCTTTGTCTCATAATATGTTAACAGCTTTTTATTAGGTACATATTCAAGGATTCTCTTTATCCAATTTTCTTGACCAAGGTCTTCCTTAGATAATGAAAGTACTTCTTTTTGTGAACCAAAATAATCTTTCCAATCTGATTCTGTAATTACTTTTTGTTTTAAGGGGGTACGACCACCAATTCCTTTTGCCTTCCTTTCTAATCTTAATGCTTCTAAAGCTCTTTTACCTAGTCTTTTATTACGTTCAAAGAATAGTACTTTTTTTCCTATGTAACGAGTATCAGTAGGTTTATGAATAACCTCATAGATAAACCCATAGGTTCCTTTTGGCATATCTGAAATATCTGTGATTAACCTTCCCTGGTATGTCCAAGTAGGTCTTGTTGGCATTTTTTCCATATTAGGTTAGTCCCTAGAGTTTGCTTTTTAGCTCCTCTATTTGTAACTGCTGCTCTTTTATAGCTTCAATTAATAACGGGACAATTTTTTCATAACGTACTGCTTTAAAACCGTCATCACGGTTAGCAACTATTTCTGGTAGGACACTTTCTATTTCCTGTGCTATTACTCCTACATCATGTCCTTCAAAACTTGACTTGTTGTTCCAGTCAAATTCATATCCACCTATCTGTTTAACTTTATCAATGGCAGATGATATAGGAATTATATTGTCTTTTAATCTTTTATCAGATGAATGGTATGCTGTAATATCTGCTGTTGCAGTAATATTACCTGTTACAGCTAGATCTCCTGCTACTGAGGTTGCACCTCCGATAGTTGTTTCACCTGAACCTGATACTTTAAAAGCTAATTTGGTATATTGATTACCTGAATAGTATCCTCCATCTCCTGACACTACAGCGAAACTATCATGACCATCAGTTAAATTATCTCTAATACCCATAATCATATTACCACCTTGATAGGCTTCAAATAATGATCCTGAGTTAGTACCTCCTACTAATGCTGCTAATGTAGCATGAGAAGTATGTGAGTAGTTAGTTATGGTTGTGTCTCCTATAGATAAATGAGTTCCGTCAAATGTTAAATTTGTTTCGGCATTTAAGTAATCTGATCCTTGAGCTGTTAATACTCTATTATTTGCATTGTTTGCTATACCTACGCTACTACCACTTGCTGAAGAAGAGATTGAAGCTAATGAAGCTGATATTGATCCCCATGTGTCTATAGTAACATCGTTTGCATCTACATCTCCAACTACTGTTAATGTTCCTGTAAATGAATCTGTAGTATCTTTTAAGAAGTCATCATGTATACTTGCCGATAAAGAATTTCTTGCTGCTAGTGCTGATTGAGATAATGTTGTATCTGCTGCAGTGTATCCGTTAAATAAATGTACTCTTTGAGAATGAGCTGAACCAGATAATTCGATTACAGAAGCAGAGTTTAATATGTATTGAGAATCTCTTTGTGAGTGAGCAGAACTTGATAATGAAGTTCTAGCTATTGCTGCTGATTGACTTGCTGCTGATGCTGATGCAAGATAGTGAGTGTCTTTAACGTAGTAATTATCTAGAGAAGAACTAAAGTTTTCTAAAGACCCAATTGATGATGATACATTAGGGTACCCTGTTATACTTAATACTCCTACTACTTCTGAATTTCCTAGTACATGGTGGGAACCTGTTCTTATATGTCTATCATCTGATGTATCACCAAAGGAAGTTGATCCTGTTGATGTAGATGATATAATAGTTTGTGATTGAAAAACTTTTGCAGTAACTCTTCCGTCAACATCTAAATCTCCTTTATAGTAAGAGGATCCTGTTACTGAGAATTTACTTGTATCATAATCGTATGTAAAGTTATTTGATCCGGTAAATGATATTTCTTGAGCTAAACTTCCTGTGCCTTTCTTTAATTGTATAGCATATTTCTTTGCTGCAGGCTTTGAAAGTTCTATTTCTACATTAGGATTATCTGATTGGGATCTAAATAAGTATAATTTAGAATTAGTTTTAGATGCAGAGTAGAACATCTCCATAAAGTTCTGATCCAGTTGAGCATGTGTTAATGCGCTTCCTGTTACTTGCCTTAATGTTATCTTACTATTTGGCATCTTATTTATTTTCTAATTTAGAGATTCGGTCCTCTAAGTCGCTAATTATACTATTTTGCTCTCTAACGGCTTCAATTAATACAGGTACTATACCACTATAGTTAACACCAAGATAGCCATTTTTATCTTCAGAAACAACTTCTGGAAGTATTTTTTGAATATCTTGAGCTATTACTCCAATGCTTTTATCTCCTGAGTCTTTATATGTAAAGTATACACCGTCTATATTATTTACTCTGCTAAGTGCGTTATCTATAGGTCTAATATCTTCTTTTAATCTAATATCAGATCCCTGAACTACCGTACCAGATGCTTTAATCGATCCTGATACAGCTAACTTATATGAAAGAGGTAAGTCAGTTGATTCATTCATACCTATTCCTACATTGTCACTTGCATCTAATATTAACCCTTGGCTTGATGAGACTGCAGATGATCCTGAAAATACTGTTATACGTTTATTAACACCTGCGTTTTGTAATCCCTTTACTAAAGAAAATTCATGAGAACCACTATTAATAGGAGTTTGAGAAGAACTAGGGTAGTACAAGGTAAGTGTCTGCCCAGTTGTAGAAGCTGAATAAAAATACGCACCAAAGTTATTATCTACTTCTGTGTACGTTAGTGGTTGTCCTTTCTCAGATCTAAAATTTATTGCCATTATATATCTATTTTAATCATGAATGTCATATCAACATTTTCTGATTTTGGTATAGGTCTGTTTGTCTTTGCAACAGCTAAAAGCTCATTTGCTTCATTATACAGTCCTACAGTTGTTATATAAGGTCTAAAGCTACTACCTGTAACGTTATTCCTTATTGTACTATCTGAACCTGAAACTGAAGAAGGATTCTGACTAAAATTTAATTCTGCTTCCTTAACAGTACAGTGAACATTATATGTATAAATAGGTAGGTTTGATTTCCAGTGCACGATTGGTCGAGCATAAGTCGAATAATATCTTGCCGCTATGTCATCTGTAATAATAATCTGTCCTTGATTATAAATTACATCACCTACAACTCTTTGATTCTTAGTATAAGGCATTTGAGAACCAGATAAAACTAACCTTCCTTCTTTATCATCTACTACTTCGATTCTTTCAAATACTATATTAGGATCTCTTTGTACATACTCACTTCCTGTTTCAATTACATATGTTCCTTCGTTCTGTACATAATCCTCTAAATCAATTGGAAGTGTTCCATACCAATGATTTAAATCTTCTACATAATCATCTGCCCAATTATCTGCTCTCCAGTACTCGTGGTCAACAAAATAATCAGTTGGCTTTTCAGCCTTTGGTTTCAGTACTACTGATCCCGGTTCTATATGAGTACCATACTTATTTCTAGGTATTGATACTACTGCTACTTCTTTACTACTACTTCTTGAGCCTGTTAGAGCTAGAGTAGTTTGAAGTGATAAATCGTATGATCCAGAAAAAACTCCTAATGTTGTACTGCCGCTATAGTAATTATGGTATATACTATCGAATACTAGTTTTTGATATCTATTATTCAATTTGTCTAAAGGATAAGGGTACCCTGGTGTAGAACCTGAAAACCCTCTTAGAACCTCTAGTCCATAAGAACCAATGGTACTACCGGATGCACCCCACTCTTTCTTAGCGGTATAATCCGATATGTAAACATCTTGACGGTTTAATTTCTTGAATGCACTCATTCATTTCTCACTTAGTAATCTAATTTGATACGTACTAAACTTTCTTTTGTAAAATCTTTTAATAAAGGTCTAGATAATTTAGCTACCGCTAACAAATCATTATTATCGTTATATAGTCCAACTGAAGTAATATAAGATTGAGGTGAGTTAATCATTACGTTATGTCTCAATTCACCTGATCCAGTAATTAATGATGGGTTAGTTGAGTAATTAAATTCACTATTTCTTGCTCTTACAAATACGAAGTTAGATGTTATTGTTTCTTCTGCTTGTACTCTCAGGCTTCCATTAGTATAATCTAATACATCGAATAGTTTTCCATTATTTGCTGCTGCTGTATTAGCTGCTCTTGATGTTCCTAATGCTAATCCTCCTACTCCTGTTGCTCCATCTAATGCTTTTCCATTAAGTAGAATAACTCCGATATCTGGAAGAAGTTTACCGTATGAACCATTTCCGTTAGAGTATCCTTCTGTAGTTAAAGCTCCTGCTGATTTAGTACCAACAGAACCAGAAATAAGTTCAAATACTCTTCCAGCATCTGTAAATGTAGTTGTTGATACTAACTTACTATTATCGGTTAAAGTTAAGAAGTTTCCTCCTCCTGAACCTGATTTATGTAATTGTAAGGTTAAACTTCCTGGTAGAAGCTTTTCTTTATATCTTGCTCTATCTACTGATAATACGTAAAAATGTTCTGCAGTAGTAGCACCGAAGGTGAAATCTTCTTCTTCTGTACCTAGTACTAAGTTTCTATATTGTCCGTAAATTGTTGATGATGGTGACTTACCTGCAACTGAAGTGTTGTAGTAAAGTGAACCACTACCGTGTTTATCTCCATAAGCTACGCTAAACTGTACTCTTGCTGAAGTATCGCTAGAAGCTGTTTGGTATATGTCGTAGTAATAGTCAGCAGATGTTCCACCTACCTGAGTAGATGAAGTAAAAAACGTATTTAACGTTGTTATGTTTCCTGACCATACCGGAGTAGTTACTGATTCAGCACTTACTACTACATCTTGTTCGTCGAATCTTTTATATGACATGATTAGTTAGTTTTAGTAATTGTTACTGGAATCGTTAATCTAGCTCCTGAACCTCTACCAATTATAGTTAATGTTGTCTGTAATTGTGTATTAGTTCCAAAAAGTGTGTTTACAGATGTTGCAACTAGGTTAACTGATGTTCCTAATACTGTTTTAGATACATTAGTACCTATTGTAGTAGAAGCATTTAACCTATCAGCATCTTCTGTATTAATACCTACACCTGTAAAAGTATTAAGTGTTCTTACATCTGCTATAGTAGCTGTATACCCTTGTGTTTCAAAAATTGAAGTAGCACCAAGGTAGTTAAGCGTCTGAGGGGTAATTGCTACTGAAGCTCCTTGTTTAAGAGAAATCGATGTTACACCTAAATCTAAGATAGGTAATTTTGAAGTACCTCTTGGTAATGTTGTAAGTTTGTACTTCATTATTTGAGTCTCATCAGGGAAAGCTTCTAATAACGGCATGTTTTCGATAGCTTCTCCGTAGAGTGCAGAACCAGAGGGATGTAGTGGATTGTATAAGGTGTAATCAATCTCATCATCACCTAAGGCAAATTGAGTGATCTTGAAAGAACCGTCCCCTCTAGCTAACAGCTCTCTCCCTTTTTTTGTTAAGATCGCATCCACAGTTACGATCGCATTGTCTAAATATCCCATTTTGTGTTTATTGTTTTATATAAATATATGTTAATTCAAGTTTATTACTCAACTAGGGTTACAACCCCGCTGATATTTGTTGTAAAAACTTTATCTTGCTCAACTGAATATAGTTTAGCAGATGTAGCTTTTCTAAATCTATTACTTTCTTCTGTTTCTAGGTAGATTATACTTCCTAAAAATGGAAATGAAGGGTATGTCATAGAAGTACCTGAACCAGATCTAACTGAGTTAAAGTATATATCTTCTTTTTCTCTATCACTTAGCCCTTTAATGGTAGTTGTAACAGCATCATCTGGATGCACACTACCGTCGAATTTTTTAAATGTTAATGCAGGTTCTGAACCACTAATTCCGCTATTCAGTACGTGTCTGGTTAATGCTTCTTTAGATCCTGATATCATTGAGGTAGCGTTTGTTAATTTTGCTCCTCTATATTTTCCTGTAACTAAACCTGCAGTTTCATAAAAACTATCAACTATTTCTGCTGATTTAGCAGTTCCGTCTATTACTGCTTGTAAATTAGTTGGATTTTGTTGAGATGTATTTCTATCTACTACTTGTGCATTAGAATTTCTTAATAATGCAGAAGAGTTTCCTTGAAGTGGGTTAAAGTCACTATTGAAGAAATCAGATTCGAAATAAGGAAATATATTAAACTCTGATTTTAATTCAACTTTATTAGATCCTCTTTCGGTAGTAGGTAGAGCAGTAACTTGTACTGGTGTTAGGTTAAAGTATACGTAATCATTTTTTTGCTGCTTACCAATTACCTTAGCTTCTATTCTTTCTCCTCCGAAATCAAATTTAAATGATGTTACCTCTTTTAACGGAGATACTAAATTATTTGAATTTAAGTCTGTAAAAGGAATAGATATTCCTGATATAGTAAAAGGTGATACAGGTACATTATCAGAGCCGGATACACTAGAGCTATAGAATAGGTTTGAATTTCCTACTCCATAGAAACTTGGTTTTGTTGTTATGAATTCTTCTAATGTCATTAGCCGGTGTATGTTGTATATTTAGCGTAATACTCAGTACCGTGAGTTGCCTCATCGTATCTATAAATAGTTAATGGATTGTTAGTTGTAATTAATGTACCTCCAGAGTCAGTAGTATACCATCCTTCAAATACAGCATTAGTACCTAAATAGTCTCCATAGTTATTAACTCCACTTGCTTGTACGGTAAAGAATTCATAAGTATCAAAATCATGAGGGAAGTTATATGCCGACGTAATATTTGATACAGTAGTAGGATGAGTTATGGTTAAAGTTTCATCTACTTGAGCGTGATCTTGTATACCGACAGTATAATTTTCTCCTAAGTAGCTACCAGTTAATGCTATTACACAAGCAGGAGGTGGTGGTAAAGAAAAGTTAAAAACTGTTATATCTAAATTAATTATAGGCTGTGCAAGGTCTAAAAATGGATTATTTTTACCTAGCTCTCCATCTGTAACTATAGCAAGTGATCCACTTAACTCTCCTGTGTACATTGGTGATTCATCTGTTACATTCCTAGTAACTGAACCTAATGGTGATATAAAATGAGAGTTATGATTAGTTGTATAAGGTATCTTTGAGCTTCCTGAAGTATCGTATACTCCTCCTTGACTACCTGTAACTGTATTGGTAATAATAGACGCAGAATATATTTTATCTGTTGCTGAGAGTTCTACCTGTTTAGCTTTACTTCTTGCTAATATATTAGATTTAATTACTATACCTGTATCTACTTTTGCTCTTGCAGGTAAAAAATCTTTAATTATCTTAAATAAAGAACTATCAAAAAAGTTTAATAGTCTAATAAAAGATTTGGGTGACTTAGTAAATGCTAGAGTATCTTCCCAAGCAGCTTCATTTTTATTCCACTCTCCAGTTAAGTCTTCCCATTGTAATTCTTTACTTAAAATATCTTTTCGAAGTGCCTCTAGTTTAGGGTAACCTTCCTCATACCTTCTACCTGGGTCTCCTATATATGAATCTATATCAAAGCTTCCTGATGATTTAAGTTTAATAAACTCATCGGTACCTTTAGATGAATCGAAGGCTATTTCTACATTGTGTAAATCGTCTGTGTATTTTTTATTTGTTTGCTCTATGGAAACAAACTGAGATAGAGTACTTCCTGATACGTAGCTACCTGTGTTATCAAGTCTAATTTTTGCAGATCCACTTCTATAAGTAAAACTTCCCGAATCGTATACACTTGATGTTAAAGGGGTTTCTTGAGCAAAAAACCTTGATGAAGATATTTCAACTCCTCCATATTTTTTAATACTTAATATAGATTCAGGAATACCGAAACAGTTTATTAGAGCTCTTAGACCTCTTTCAGTTCCTTTAGTCTTTATTAGTTGAGGTAAATTATGATAGATACGTTTATATATCTCTTTCTCATAATTTTGTTTAGGTATAGGTTGTAAATGACTTAACGATGATGAACCGTTATTATAAGTAGCAGAAGTAGCTACTGAGCTAGTATTAATAGTTTCACTACCAGAAGCCCATGTCTCCCCAAGGTACATTGAGAATAAATTATCAGCATTTTGGTTACTGCTAAATAAGTTTATACCGAAAGATTCAACTGCTTCTCTAACTAAGTCTTTACTTACACCAAAATTAAGTCTATTATCTGCATCGTACTTATCTGATACTGCTTTAAAATATATCCATAGATTATCAAAGTGTTGAGCAATCATATGAATAAACATTAAGTAAGATTCGTTTGAAGAATCTTCTCTAATAAAAGCTGGTATCGTATTAGTTAATATATCTACGTTACTAACATCATAGTTTGTAGCTGTTGTTAGTTGAGTATTAAACCAAGTACTGGCTGCTGATGCTGTAGTTGCATAGTTTTTATACGGCCTTGAGGAAGTGCTTTTAGGCCACGAGGTTGACTCACTTGTAAAGTATAAATACCTATCGTAATGGTCAAAATTATCGACTACCCCTCTAATAAGTCCTTCATAAAAAGATTGGCTACCTGTAATCTCTGTAGAGTAAAAAGAACCGCTTGCAGCTTTAGATGCTGATATAGTATTAAGAGAAGTTTCGTAACTCTCTAATAATTGTAGTTTATATTGAAAATTTCTTAATCTTTCTTCAGCAGATGAGAAATGAATAAAATCTGAGTAATCTGAGTGATTGATTGCGATTTCTGCTTGCTGTGAGTTAAATAAAGAAAATAGTTCATAATGTGAACTTGATACTGGATATGAAAATAATTCATTATAATTTAAAAAAGCAGTAGGTTCATTAGTATCATCTACTTCGTCTAAATTAAAGTTAGGTCCTTTAATTTTTGGTACCTTTATTTTATCTACTACTTGGTTAGCGCTTATTTCATAAAGAAGACTATCGCTAATAATTTCATTTATAGTAATGGAATCTTTGAGAGATACTGTGTCTGCTAGTGGAGTATATAATTTTAATAGAACTACTAACCCATCCTCAGTTTCTAGTGTATCGACGTTAATACCCGTATTGAATACATTATCTCCATGGTCTACTCTAAACTGTGAAAAGTAAGAGCTATCTTCTAATTTAGATTTTAATTCATCTGTATAAGAACTTATTTCATCCTTTTCTAATTTTAAACTTAAGGCCTTTATTTCTGTTCTATCACTTGAAATTTCCTGTATAAAAAATTCTCCGCCTTCTTGAGTATCAGAATATAGATTATTAGTAAAGTTATACAATACCCTTATATCTCCGGTATCATACTTTAATTTTTTTATATCCTTAATTGGGTCTAAAGTAATAATAGAAGCTCCTCTATTTCCTGATGTGCCACTATTAGATTCAAAAATATAGCCTTTATAATCTGGTATATACTCTAGTAATGTATTATCAAGAGCATAAATACCTAGTCCTACCTTAGAATCATTTATGGTAAAGTTGCTCTCTACCTCATATGTTCCAATAAGCTCCTGGTCCTTCTTAGTTATCTTAGAAGGTTGAGCTAAACTTTCTAGCTCTAATTGCTCTATGTTATACGTAAACTCTGCCACTACTCAATGTCTGGTTTATTTGCTTCTAATAATTGTTCTTGGTATTCTAATATTTGTGATCTTAAAGTAGCAATCTCATCTAATAGAGGTTGAATATCTTCAGTATCTTTTTCAAAATCTACTAACTCAGAACTTTTTTCAATAAGATATCTATGTGATTGATTATCTCCTTCTGCAGGTATTTCTAAATACAGTCTTTCATATTCACTAAAAAGCTGATCAATAGTTCTTTCTTCCTCTTCATTTACCGGTTGGGTAAATTGTTTAAAAGATCTATCAACTACTTTTCCAAAAGTATCCTTTTGAAATACAGTCTTTTTAATTGAAATATTCTTAGCCATTCTTAACTACTTTAAAAACGTTATTGTTATCTATCACAATATTGCTTCCATCTAAAGTAGTTTTAATTAATAATTTATAGTATCTTTCAGGTTGAAGGATATCCATATAAATGTCAAAGAAACTACTAGTATTGTCTGCGCTTATTTTTGTATAGGTTGTATCAAAGTCTACTATCATCTCTTGACTAAAATCATCCTGTATAGCCCAATATGAGTTCTCAGGTAATTTGTAATTAGTAAGGTAGATAGAAGAAGTTGTAAAAGTTCGTGTTGGGTACTTAGGTCTTGCGGTAATTCTAAATCTAGCTTTGTCTGAGTCGGTATATTCAGGTTTATGATTTTTTATCTTTACTGTTGCTGTATCAGTAGCTAGTTCAGTTAATGTACTGCTCCATACTGTATCGTTCCATTTTACCTCTACAAAAGGAGGAAATATTGTATGTGTGTCAGACCCGAAGTATTTTAAATTAATACTTGCTGATGTGTAATTTTCATAAGCATCGTCTATCTTAAGTAATAACCCGTTATTAGAAATAGACTCACTATACATGCTTTCTATAGCTGTAGTAACATCCATATTGACATCATACGTAGAAGTCAGATCAAATGATTGACTATTAGCTGTTGCAGCAGAAGATAAAAAATCTCCTCCTAGTGCTGTCCATTCAGTTGTTGCTACATCTTTATATTTCCAAGAACACCCTGTTCTATTAACTGGGCTGTCTATTCTTTTACCTGTACCGTTTTTCCAAGAAGAAGAAATAGGGTAAGCATATATATTAAATGTAGAAGGTATTTCGGTTGCAGATGCTAGGGATAGATGTAAGCTAGCGCTAAAGCCACCAGTTACCTTACTATCAATAGTTGTTTTAATATCAGATTGTTTAAACTGTATTAGTGATCTATTAGTTCTGCCAATTAAATTTATATCAGGATAACCTCCTATCTCAAGTATTTCATCTTTACCGGCATTACCGTAGAGTCCTGCACTAGTTGGTTCTGACCAAATATTTGCATCTTTTTCGGGATAAATTCTAAATAGTGCCATATTATATTGTTGTTACTCTTCCAGATATATCAATATCAGGAAATTTTACTTCGAAAATACAAGGGTCATAAGAAGGGTATAATATTCCGTCTTTTGTAGCTCCTTCTGTATCGTAAGCATACGCAGAATAATTACCCCCTGCTTTATTATTTATTTTTACAGACTTAACTGTCTGTACACCTTTAACTTGATCTAATGCAGTAAATACATTTGATATATTAATAGGTTGGTTTATATCTCTTCTGGTAGTTTTAAAATAATCTTTAAGTTTATTTGTACAGTTTAATAATACATCTCTTGATGCATAATTAGGAAGAGTTAATACTTCAAACTTAACCTCTATATTAACTATAAAAGCATTTTTAATATCAATAGCATCTGTTATCATCATATATTCTGTTAAATACCTCTTTAAATTTTCTTTAAGGGTATTAGAAGCAGTAGTTAGATAACCGTCATTATCGTATGCTAATGTATATAGTGATAAAGCTAGTGGATTGCTAGTTAACTGACTTTTAGTAATATTCTGGTTAAATTCTTTTGTAATAAAAGCTTTAGCTACAGAACCAAACTGTGGCGGTAGAGATAATGCTCTCACTTTATAATCAGATGTAGTAACAGCTCTCTTTTGTTCTGAAAATGATTTAAGAGAATTTTGTCTCAACTCTTCTACTGTATCTCCATCTTTACCTCCGGATGCAGGCTTTTCGTTGTTAAACGTTAATGTCGTTAGAAATGTTGAATCAGTTGCTGTGGTGGTAACCACATCTTTATCAGTGATAGTATTGGCAGGTGCATTAGCTACTACTCCGCCGCCAGTAAGGTATCTTATAGTTAATGTTGTGTTACTAGGAGCTAAACCATATGTTCTAGTAAACAAAAAGTTAGAAGGATCAAAAGCCCTATCTATTTGTTCTACTGATTGTTTATCTCCATGTTTTTTAATTAGGTCTGGGGTTGGTAAAAAGTCTTCATCATCTGATCCTATTACTCCTGATCCAAACTGTATTTGTAAAACTCCTTTAGAAGTAAATCTAGTTACAAATCTTCTAGGTACTTTTTTAAGTTGTAATTTAGAAGGTACTAAACTGTTGTCTGTTCCATCGTTCTTATCTTCATCAAATATAGTGTCTTGTCCTAAGAAAGGAACTTCGTACCAGTTGTTTCCGTCACTATCAATTATATCTAATACCTGTATAATATTAGTATCATTAATTTCGATAGTTTGAAATTTTTCTGCTGTAGTAAAAGTTGATGTAGTAGAGGTAATAGCTCCAGAAATTGCTTTTACTTTTTTAGTTAATAAGTATTCTGCAGGTTGGTTATTCTCGTCTACAGAAGCTATCTTTATATCTGTAGGATCATAAGAGCTAGAAAATTTAAAGTCTACTGCGTCCTTTAATATAAATACAGTATTACCTGTACCTGATGATTTTACAGTACTGCTTTCATGTACTTTACATGCTTGATCATAATCAGGAGCATAATTACTACCTGACAGTGCTTGTACTTTCTGTTCTACAGTTAAGTCGACTTCTGCTGCTGTGGTTACTCTAGGAGTATAGCCCATCATATACGCTAACGAATATAGGTTTGATGGATTTTGAGCGTGTTGTAGAAATGTTTCTTGTAATTGTGTGTCTTGATAAAAAGAGAGTACATCACCTACGTATGATGCCATTTCTATAAACATCATTCCAGGTGCAGTTTCGTTAAAATCGTTATAAGCATCTGGAAAGTATGACTTTGCAAATTCTTGTAACTGTCCACGAAAATCGCCAAACTCTCTGTTTATATACTTAATATCTCTTTGTTCAGCCATTATTGTTCAAAATTAATTACCACCTCATCTTCTATGTTAGTATCTTTTAATTTATACGTCATAGAGAATTGAACAGTATTGTTATCCGGTATACCAACAGTGTTAATATCTATCGGTTCTACTTTAGGAAAATATAATGCTAAATCTGCCTTTATAGTAGCATCAATCTCCCTTACTTTATTTTCTGTTAATTGATCGAATAATAACCTTTGTAAGTTATTACCGAAGTTAACGTTTAAAAATCTCTCACCTCTCGATGTTAAGAAATAGTTTATTAAATTAGTTTTTAAAGCATCTTCAGTAGTATAATTACTATTAAACACCGCTTTCCCAGAAAAAGGTAGCTTAACGCCAACTGCTTTTCTAGGCTGTAAATCTAACGGGTTTATCTTTTTTACTTCAAATGCCATATACTTTTATACTCCTACTCTCTGCTTCGACTTAGCATTAGCTGCATCTAATATAGCTTTTGCTTTACTAGGATTAAATCCCGGTATTGATGTCAGATCTAAGCCAGCTCCTTGTCTTCCTAAATTAGAAGCTGCTCTTTGAGCAAAGTTCGGTGCTTGACTTGAATCAGCATTGATTATGTTTTTATAGTCTTCATTAGTCATTTCTGCTTTTGTTGCGTTTAGCATTTCTTCTAAAGGAACAGTGCCAGTATTTAACTTACCGGTAGACCAGGTTTGACTAATATCTTTTTGAGTTACGGGCTTATAATCGTTTAAGACCTCACTCTTTTTAGTTAAAGCTCCGCTATTGGGTGTAGACGCTGCTTTTACTGCTTCATTTAGCATATCTTGCAACTCTTCCTTAATAGCCGACTTAACTTCTTCTCGTATTATTTTTCTTAATTGATCGAGTTTCATATATATAAATAGTTTAGTTATGGAAGTTGGTTATCTATTCTAAACTTTATTTCATTTAAAAGTACTTCAACGTCGGAACTAAATGATTTTTCACCGGATAATACTGCAACTCCTTCGGAATCTAATGCTACTGCAAATCGTCTGGGTGCTATTTCAGGTGAGTTAGGATCATCTTTAATAACCAATTCGTAAACAGTACCGTTTGGCCCTGTATGAAAGAAGTTGGGATTTTTTAAATTTGATCCATCGTCTTGAACTTTTAACAAGTCTAAAAAGTTTTGAATAAGTTTTTTTGTATCTTTGTCTATATTACTGTCGTTTAATTTTATTAAACTGTCTATTAGTGATTGATTACCTTTATCTGTAGCTTCATCAACACTCATCCAACATTCACCATCTGGTGGTTGGTTTTTTTCAGATGAAAGCACCTCACAGGTTCCGTCTGCTGATATAGAGTTTTTACATGTATAAATGTATTCTTCTCCTTTATGAGTTACCTTATCGTTTAATTGGTAGCACATTCCTGCTATCCATTTTCCTTTTTTATTTAGATCTCCTATATTCTTTAAGCTGTCTTTTCCACTGTTAGTAAGACCTACATTCGACACTTTTGATAATAATCTAGGGCCTAAGCTAGAAAATATTAATCCTCCGTCGTCATCTCCTAATCCTAAGTCATCTAATTCTCCGTATTTGATTCTACCATCTTTGATTTGTTTTCTTAAAGCTGCTTCGACCTCACAGCACATAACAGCACTGTCTGCTGCGCCTAAATTTCGTCTAAGAGACTTTAAAGAAGAGGAGGGTACTGATAGAACTGCTGTAATTGCTTGGACTGTTTCATCTATTTGTTTAATAAACTCTTTTAAAAGGTGCATAGTATCTGCATACTTAGTAGTAACATTAATAGGCAGCCCTAGTATTAAACCACCGGCAGGACCAGGAGGTATACCAATTCCTTGAGGTATAGGTAATGTAAGTATAATTTTAAGAGCAGCTTTTAAGCCTCCTAGCGGACCTTTTAATTTAGGGGGTATTGATCTAAATTTACTTATTCTTCCTGCTACTTGATTTAGTGCTACTTGGTTTCGACTTAACTTTCTACGTAATCTCTTTGTTTCTTTCTCTGTAGGACATCCCTGTCTATTTAGGGAGTTAGTAATATTAGTAGAATCATTTAAAACTTTTGACATTACCTTACCTTGCATCTTTCCAACTAATCTGGCGATGGTTCCGTGAAGTTTACTATCTGGTATATTAACGTAAGGCATTATTCAGTAAATACTTTTTTAGAGTGTAGTTGTTTTAATAGGTTTTTTAATGTAGGTATTAAGGGAACAATAGAGCTTGATGTAGCTATCATTTTTGCAACATAAGCTGGTGGTGCTGGTGGTGCTGTAGACATTCCTTTTACTAATGTTTCAAATTGTGATATAAAATCATCTAACCAATCAGTAGAGGTTTGACCTAAGAGTACTGGTTCTTTCTCTTTAAATGCATCTGTTCCTAGATATACCTTTTTAGCATCTAATGCCACATACTCTTCTCCGTCTACTCCTACTACTTTTGAATTTAAACCTATCATCTCAGTAGCAGAAATAAAAGCACCTTCTTCTTTTGCATTAAAATATAATCTTCCACCATTTATAATAACCTGGTTTCCTTTAAATGAATCAGCTTTATCAGGTTCACTATCAAAAGCATCTCTTTTTTCATTAGCTTGTTCTAATTCAAACTTATGGTCTGCTCCTAAATAAATAGAATTAGGGTCTTCATTTATATCTTCTATAACTGGGTCAACTCCATTAGATGGTTCTTTCCATCCGTTACTTATAATTAAATAAGGAACACCGTCGTTACTGCCGTCGGTAAATTCATTACTATCAAATTTAGATCCTCCTAGTCTTAAAGTAGAGCCGTGTCTACTTTCCATAATGACATCTCCTGGGAATGTCTGTATAGGTGGTACTTTGTCTGATTCTGTAAAATTTTCTCCTAAATCTACTGATGATCCTTCTCCTGATTGTTTTTCGTCAGGGTATGCATTATGGTGTGGAGAGTTCCAAACGCCGACGATAGCAGTCCAGTAGTTCTTTTGGGCTGATGTATCATCCTGTCTCTCTTCGCTAGGTAGCTGTTCTATACGAACTATTTCATTTTTAAGTGGTACTTTTTTAAATTCTGATATACCACAGAATGCAAATTGTAATGGTACTTCTCCTGTTTCAGCAGTAGCTTTATTTAATTCACGATAGAACACACCGTTAAGGGATTGTGATTCTCCTAAATCTCCATAATCTGGATGGAATGGATCTAGTATTACATCAACAACCCTACCGAATGCGGTGCTTCTTGAGCTACCGCCTCCTCCGGAACCGGGAGCGCCTTTACCTGAACCGTAACTTTTAAACATCTTTATCTTTCTCTTCTTGAGGTACCTCTTTTATTTCTTCTTGAATCTCTTCTTGTTCATCTAATAAATCTTGAAGATCAGAAAAGTCAAATTCACCAGTTTCACCTTTAGCATGTGCTGCTTCTAGTCTCTGAACGATTGTTGCTAACTTAATTAAAGCGTCATCATTCTTAACTCCTATCTCCATATATTCCTTAATCATAGGAACTATTAGAGTAGCGTCGCCAATATTTTCTATTAGTGGCTTAAGTTCGCCAATAAGAGCTTTTACTTGACCTTTAGTCTCTTTTGAATTATCATAGATTTCCCCAAAAAGATCAGATAGAGTTTTACCTTTAAATATTTCTTTATCTAAACTCATAGTGTAATATATTTTTATATAAATAGATTATAACACTTTATTTGAGATTAATCCTTCATCATAAAGTATTTGATACTTATCTTTGAAGTCTAATTTAAGTTTAGTTATAACTCTGGTTAGATTAGGGGTATCACAGTCAGTCATCTCTCTGATATAGATATAAAGTGCTTTTTTCTTAAATATCTCTAGATCATTTCTAGTTCTAAATAAAGTTAGTACTGCATCTGCAATATGTATCTCTTGAGGTTTCTTAAACATTTCTTCTAGATTATCATAACACTCACCTACCCATTCGTCTATAAACTGGGCTAGAGTTATTCCATTATCATTATCCATATCTCCTATAGTACCGGGCATATACCCATCTTCTACGTCTGAGAATGAACCAATCTGTTTAAGCTTCTTATAATTTTTATTATTATAGTTTATTAACCACCTTTTAACAATAGTTCCAAAATACGAATATGCCTTTGCTCCATTAGTAGGATCAAATTTCATAATCTTCTCTTCTAATAAAACAGAAACGATCTCATGTTTGAGATCTTCTATCTTATCAACGTCTGTATAATAAAACTTAAATGTATGTATAATGTTCTCTGCTAACTTATAGAACGGGAGGTAAATGTGTTCAGTAAAAATCTTATTTCTATAGTCTTGATCTACTGATGTATTATATTTTACAATGTATTCTTCTGTTTCTTTTGTAAAGTAGTTAGCTTTTGCCTTCTTCCTTGCCATAATTTTCGGGGAGCATGTATTTGTCGAGCTCGCTTTGTATTTCTTTTAATTTATTAAAAAAATAACCGACCTCGTCATCGCTCTGAAAGACCCCTTTTTCGTCTAGCTTTCTTAGGTGCATTTTCGAATCTCCAATATAATCTGAGATTCTCTGAAGATATCCAGTTTGATCTGTAGTAACATCTTCATACTTTTCTACTTTTCTAAGTAGGTTATTAATAATATAAACAGAAATTCCCAAAATGGCAACTAAAATCGAAATTATTATGTTACTAATAGTAAAAAATTGTGTCATATCTATAGTTTTTTAAGCATTTTACTTAATCCTTCTGAAGAATTAACTCTTCTTCCGGTTGATGCTTTAGTTTTTTTGATAATTGGTGTAGTATTTCCTCCTGATTGCTTCCACATATCGTATTCTACCTTAGAGGCTAAGAAGTCAGCAGAGTGTAATATAGAGATTATAGATGTTTTTTGTCTAGAAGACTCAACATTACTGAAAAAGTATGCTTCATTTGCTTTATCGAACACTCCATCATGACATCTAATAGCTAAAAACTCCTTTTGGTTAACTTTAATACCAAATTTCTGTAAAATAAACAGAGATCTATCTGGAATTAGCATAAAATCTAAGTCTGGGTTGTAGGTATATACTTCTGACAGTTTATCCTGACGCCATTTATCATTCTGAGGTATATAATTTGGAGAATCTCCATCACCTAATTTACCTAAATCGTGAAATAAAGCTGAGAATACTAGCTCTTCTTCTGTGAAGTCAATAGATCCTCCCATTTCTTTATAAAGTCTCATTTGCTTAATAGAATACTCTACCACTCTATTAACATGTTCAACATATCCTCCTGGGAATGCATTATGGAACCATTTCTTTCCTGAAGCTGGAGCCATAACGTAAATAGATTCCATATGAGTTAACATATCTTTAACCTGTTGATTTCTCTCTCCGGTGATATAAGTGTCAACGATTTTAAGATGTTTCTCGTAATTCTTTTGAATCTGCTCTGCTTCTAACATAGGTAACCTTTTTATTTAATTATTAATATTATATTTTATTTATTTAAGTAATTAATTATATTATATATTTACTTTAATATATTAATATCTTATTAAGTATATATTGAAGATATTAAATTATTTTCATATAAGCAACTATTCTACAATAAATTTTTGCTCATAGGTATCTTTTACCATTGAATTATCTCCTGCATCCCAATTAACTCTCATATAAACCGTTATAGTATCGTTTTTCATTTCTGGAATAAATGGACCTAAGTAACGTCTAGAAGTTAACTGACCATTTTTTTCTGAGAATCTTATACCTGTAGGTTGTGCAATATTAATTACTTCTCCTTCGTATTGAGTTAAGTTAACGTCTGTCCACCCTGCCGGTAAAGGTAAACCTGTAGAGGTCCAATTACCAAAAGGAGTATAATAGGGAAGGGATATAACTAGGTTGTCACCTATTCTCCATGACGTATTACTATCAAATCTTGCTTCTACAACAGGCTCTTCGTTATAGTGGTATAATTCATCGGTGGGCGAGGCAGTAACATCAATAAAGAAATAAGGTAGGTATTCTCCGGTCCAATCTAAAGGTACATGATAAATACCATTTTCATCTTTTTCATAATTCCATACCATTTGTGCATCACAACCGTCGGGGCATGTGTTAACAACGAGCTCTTCGGGGGAGCATGAGGTGATTAAACCAATTAAAATAGTTACGGCCGCCGCGCGAAACGCGCGAAGTTGCACCGCGATTTTATATTCTTTCATATTATTAAGATTTATTAGAAGGTTTAGATACTTTACTTACCCTATCTAACACCTCAGACAAGTCAGCCAGCATATATGTAGGTATATCCTTTATAGTCAAAAGAGCAGACTCCAGACCCATATACCAGTATCCGTCAAATAGACCAAAGAGCATATTAACTACGTTAGGGTGGTCTGTCTTTGATATCTTACCAATTACATCTAATACTAGTGATCTATCAGTAGAACTGAAGAGTGAATGTCTATCGAATCTTTGATGTGTAAATGTCATAACCTTTATTGTTTCTTTATTTATACATAAATATAAGAAGAATATCTCAGTTACGCAACTATTTAGGGGGTTATTTTCGGGGTATTCTGAGGCTAAATATGTACGGCTCTACTTAGAGTTCTATATATTCAATACTTTACTATACTCATCCTCTACTATACTAGCCATTAATAGGTCTTGATATTTCTTTACCACAGCACATTTCTCATACTCCTCTATCTTTTCATAGTACCTTAACATATTCTCTAGACTTACATAAGATCCCTCTCTACCAAAGCTTTCAGAAACCTTATATATCTCTTTAGGTAATTTATCTACATCTATTCTATTAAGATATCCATATAGTTTATTGTAGTACTTATATTTAGTCATTGCTCTAACTCTCTTATAATGCTCTGGATGTCTTTTCATATACATCATATCCATTATATCATAGTTCTCTAAGCCTCTTATAACCATTCCCATTAGCACAAAAGGATTTTGGAGCTGTTCTTCTGCTCCTGCTTCTTTGTATATAGACTCATCTCCTTGTTCGAAGATAGAAAATAAAGATTGCTTATCTAATGGTTGCATATAAAATAAATAGCTTATATTAACTCCTTCCAACCGCCATAATCAGGATCTACTTTAACTTTACAAAAACCACTATCATATCTTTTAATATAACGAAGTAAATGTCCCGCCATCCTATCATGGTTTTTTTGACCCCAATGTCCACACTTACAATTAGATTTATGAGGAAGGTAAAACCACCATCCCATATTCCAATAATAGAACCTAACACCTATAGAATTAAAGTAACTTTGAAAATCACCTAACCAGTCTTCAAAATATTCATCATACTGGTCATGGAAAGGTTTTTTTAATAACTCAACTTGATCTAAGAATAACTTTACATAAGCCTCTTTTGATCCAAACCCTCTTTCTTTTAATCCTCCTCTACTTCTCTTATACATAATATCCAGCATCATACTATTCATACCCCTTACAGTAATTCCTGCCGTTAACGCTTTTACTTGTCGACGTCTATATTCATCTGGATGGGTGAACACTCTTGCTTTTTCTAGATTT
>MDTB01220802.1_pt1 | contig 27351 bp, 24 predicted proteins | sample 811161 | NCBI WGS metagenome assembly MDTB01 (sample SAMN05326650, study PRJNA326480) | marine metagenome | isolation source: seawater | place: Mediterranean Sea | collected 2009 | reverse complement strand
TTATTTATATTACATTTTTTAACATCTTTAATGAATTCATCTGAAAAACATTTTTTTAAAAAACTTATTATTATAAAAATAATCATTAAATAGATTATAATTTTTATAAATGCATGCATTTCTATATAATATTCTAGATTTTATTTTAATTTTCTATTAAAATACCTTTTTAAATTTAAATTTTCTTGTAAATATTAATGGAAGACATTGTATGGAATAGAATAAAATTATTGTCTACTACTGATATCAGCCTTATACACTATTTTAGGCTTGATAAAGGATTAAATATTATAACATATAAGAATATCGAGCAACTATACCTTGAGTTTATATATAAACATTATCTTAATTCATCTATTTCAGATGTTGTTGATATTTTAGATAATTCTTATAATATGAAAAATGTTATTAACAACACTAGTCTAGAACATTTTAGTTTATTTATTGCTGTTAATGAACCTGAATTCTCAACTCATATTGAAGAAATTTTTAATGATAGTATATCTTCTTATCAAGAAAATATTATCTTATTTTATAAAAGAGGAGAAGAAAAACTTTTATTATTATTTAAAAGTTTTTATCCATTGAGTTTTACCGATAAAATTAGTTTACCCCATTTTTGTCTATATTTAAGTGATAAAAAAACAATAAAGTTTTTAGAAAAAATGATGGACCCTGAAGAAAGTTTATTATCAATGGTTTGTACATTTTAATAACTTAATCCAAAAATTGGTTCATCGTAATTTAACCATCTTGTAATATTATTTGTTATTTCTCCATAACTTTTAGATTTCTTGATTTTTGTATCCAACATTTCTACATCAATACCATTATATAAAACTTGTACTGGATATCTACTCAGTGGACACATTGAGTAAATCAAATGTACTTGATTAAATCCAAAGTTAATTACTAGTGCTTCATATTTATTATCTAATTCTTTATGACAAGATACTAATACCAATTCATCAACTACTGATTTTTCTTTAGCATTAGGACCATTAATCCACCAATCATTAGTAATCTTTTTCTTAAATTCCTCTTTTGATATTCCAATTTTATCAGATTGAAGTTTATCGAGATCATCATCAATATCTCTGATAAATTTTAAATAATTATCTATATTTTCAATATTACCTTTCAATGCCAAAGACATTTGATGCTGCATTAGAACAGAAGAATAAGTAGCCATTCTATTTGGACATGCTTGTAAAATAATAAATGCCATTGATGCAGAAAAATCTGAAATACAATTAATTTTTAATCCTGATTTTTCTAAACTTTTAATTACATCAACAATTTTTAACCCTTCCATAACTGATCCTCCTGGAGATGAAATATAAATAAATATTTCATTTGAGTCTATATTTGATGTTTTATGAATGAAATCAGTTACAGTATCTGATTGTATAGGTCCTCTAATTGTTACTAAATTTCTAGAATTCACTTCAACTAGTTTACTGTAATCTTTTGATATATCCTGAGACTTGACTGGATAGTAAAAAACAGAGGAAATTAATCCGAGAAACATTAGTAAAAAAATGTTAGTAATCATATAAATTTCCATATAGATTTCTTTTTAAATAAATACAATAAAAAATGAAATAATTATTTTTATAGAATTATACCCTCCAATATACAAATGGATGATTATGTATTTATTATATTAATTTCAATAATAATGACTCTACTTTTACAATTATTTCTTATGATTATGTTGGGTCCTCAAGATTATTTGTCAATAATTACTGGAATTGGAACATAGCGGTAAGGTTATAAAAAGAAAATCACAAATAAATTGTATATGGAATTTGCGAGCGAAAGTAGCTCATGTATAGAAGTCCTTAGTCAACAGTTTAGAGAACAAATAAGTAACTACAATGAATCCGATAATTGTAACGAGTGTATGAAAACATTATCACTTTTAGCAGAAAAAAGTGACTCATGGCAAGAGCCATATTTATTGAGTTTCTTACCAATTCTTATGGATAACATTTCTTTTTTTAAGACATCAGAAAATGCTAAAAATTGTTCAAAATTAATTATTAGTAAAATGAATTTATATAGTATTGATGTAGTACTAGATTTATTATTTTCATCCTTAAATTCATTAAAATGGCAAACAAAATGTGGAGCATTAACAATTTTAGGATTGTTAAAGAATCTTGATAAAAAAGTGGTACAACAAAATTTACCAAAAATTATTTTACGATTAATCGATATGACAAGTGATGTTAAAAAAGATGTAAAAGATCAAACGCGTATTTGTTTTGAGGAATTATGTAGTGTTATTGATAATGTTGATATAATTAAAATTATTCCTGATGTAATTAATGCGTATATGGAACCTGTAAAACATACGGAAACTGCTTTAGATAGTTTAGTTAGTACAAGTTTTATTAATGAAGTTGATTTGTCAACATTAGGTCTTCTTGTACCTGTATTAACAAAAGGAATGAGGGAAAAGAAAGTTGCTGCAAAACGAAGAGCAGCTTTAGTAATTGGTAATATGTGTAAGTTAGTAAATGATCCTAGAACAGCAGCAGAATTTTATCCTATATTAAAACCTGTTTTAGAAAAGGGAATTGATGAAATTGCAATAGAAGAAGTAAGAAATGTTTGTAGTAAATCACTTGATACTTTACAGAGAGTATCATCTGAAGCGGCAGAGATTAGTAGTACTGTTATGAAAAAAGAAGAATTATCTGATTTAATTTATGAATTAATTGGTAAGGAAAAATTAGAAAAGTATTCTGAAATAGTTAATCATGTATGTTTATGTTGTGATGTAAATTTTAAAGGAAATATTAGAAGTGAAGATGCATGGAAATCTTGTTTAGATCCATACTTAAAATTCTTATTTTTAGAAGAAGAGGAATATTCAAAATTCTTTAAATTAGTTCATACGAAAGCAATTGAAAATATGACTCCAGATAAAGTTGACCCAGAAGATGAAGAAGAAGATTTATGTAATGCTCAATTTTCTTTAGCTTATGGTACTAGAGTATTATTACATCAAACACCTTTTAGAGTAAAAGTTGGTAGAAAGTATGGTTTAGTTGGCCCAAATGGTGCAGGTAAATCAACATTGATGAAGTCTATAGCTGGTGGTAATTTACAAGGTTTTCCAACACATTTAGTTACTGTATATGTTGAATGTGAAATTATTGGTGAGAAAGCAGATATGAGTGTTCTAGAATACATTATGTCAGATGAAAAAGTAAAACAATGTAATTGCACTGAGGAAAAAGTTGTTGGAATGTTAACTGATATGGGTTTTGGAGTTTCACCTACAGCAGCTGCAATTGATGCTGGTGTAAGTACATTATCTGGTGGTTGGCGTATGAAATTAGCATTAAGTAGAGCTATGCTTTTAAATCCTGATATGTTGTTACTTGACGAACCTACAAATCACTTGGATCAATTTGCAATTAAATGGTTAACTGATTATATAATTAATTTAAAAACATGTACATGTTTAATTGTTTCTCACGATACAAAATTTTTAGACAATGTATGTACAAACATTATTCATTATGAGAATTTAAAATTGAAGTCATATAGAGGAAATTTATCAGAATTTGTAAAATTAAAACCTGAAGCAAAGGCTTACTATGAACTAAGCTCTGATACAGTTGCATTTAGTTTTCCTGATCCTGGACCTTTAGATGGTGTAAAATCATTAACAAAAGCTGTTTTGAAGACTAAAAATGTTAATTTTCAATATCCAACAGCTCCGAGACCACAATTAATTGATGTTAGTATTCAGTGTTCATTAGCATCAAGAGTAGCAGTAGTTGGTGTAAATGGAGCAGGTAAATCAACATTAGTAAAATTAATGGTGGGTGAGTTAGAACCTGATGAAGGTTTAATTGAAAAACATCCTAATTTAAGAGTAGCATATGTAGCTCAACATGCATTTGCTCATATTGAAGATCATTTAGATAAAACTCCTGTAGAGTATGTTATGTGGCGTTACAGGGGTGGTTATGATAAAGAAATGGTACAAAAAGATGCAGTAACTTTAACAAAAGAAGAAATGGATGCAATAAAGAAAAAGGCAAAATTAGAAGGAACAGGTGTGGTCGAGGAATTAAAAGCAAGAAGAACAGGAAAAAGAGAATTTGAATATGAAATTATTTGGGAAGGTGATGGCAGAGAAAATAGCTGGAAATCTAGAACAGAATTACTTCAAATGGGTTATAAGAAAATGTTAGATGAAAAAGATGAACAGATTGCAATGGAATCTTTATTAGGTCAAAGGAAATTGACAACTGGTGAGATTCAAAGACATTTTGATGGTTTTGGATTAGAACCTGCTTTTGCACAACATACAAGAATGGGAGCATTATCAGGTGGTCAAAAAGTAAAAGTTGTTTTAGGTGCTGGTTTATGGAATCTTCCTCATATTATTATTCTTGATGAACCTACTAACTTTTTGGATCGTGATAGTTTAGGAGCCTTGGCCTCAGCAATTAAAGAATTTAAGGGTGGTTTATTTATGATTAGTCATAATGCGGAATTTTATGAAGCATTATGCCCAGAAAAATGGATTTTGGAATCTGGAAGATTAACTGTTATGGGAGCAGAGTGGATGGAAGAAGTTGAAAAAGCAAGAAAAAAAGCAGAAAAATTAGCAAAGAAAACATTGAGTTTTGATAAAGCAAATGCTGAGGCAAAAGTTGATGCTTTAGGAAACGTTATTGAAGAAAAACTTGAAGATGCCACTAAAGATATGTCTGATAAAGAAAAGAAAAAGGAATTAAAAAATCTTCAGAAACAGTTAAAGGATGGAAGAAAGAAAAACATATTAACAGAAGATGAAATTTTAGATCTTGAAGATAAAATTGAAGCGTTACAAGCATAAAAAAATATAATATACTTATATGGAAGTTATAATTAATAAATTTAATTTTCCTGAAGATATTGAAAAATATATAAAAGAATTTTTATATAATAGCCAAGGATATACCTTATATCAATTAAAAAAAATAGAAGAAATTAAGAAAAAAAATAGAAGAAAGTTGTTAGATATAAAATTAGAGTTAGTTTCATGGAAATTTTCTGGATTAGGAATTAACTGGTTGAGGCCTAGGAAAGGAAGAAAGCTAGGTTATTTTGCATCACATGCTGATTTAAGAATTTCACTTAATCTATGTTACATTAATAATTTAATAACAAAAGATCAATGGTTATCTTTAGGAGGTGATCCAAATGAAATTCTTTTTTACAATGGGTATTAAAAATATATTATTAATTATAATAATGGATATTATAATTAGTAAATTAAAATTGCCAGATGATATGAAATATGAAATAAATAAGTATTGTTATGATGATTTAGGATATACCAATGATGAAATTAATAAAATAGACAGTTATAAGATTAATTTTTGTAAAAATAAATTATATCTTAAAATCGAATTGTTATGTTGGATACATTCTGGATTGAGTATCCAATGGTTGAAGTCAACAAATAATAGTAAAAGTGGATATTTTTCGAGTATCATTGATATAAAAGATGGATTAAATTATTGTTTCATAAATAAATTAATAACAAGTGATGAATGGTTTTTGTTAGCTAAAGATCTGGGAGATATAATGTTTCTTAGTTAATTTTTTTATTCTAAATAGTTTTATAATATGTTTTATATAATTGAGCCCTTACTAAACATATATTTACTAAGTTCCTTTACAATTTTATTTGGATATGTTCTTGATTTTACAATTAGTAAAAAAACATTAATTAACTATTGTAAAAATAATTTAAATTTATATATTGAAGGTATACGATCTACATTTACTAATTTATTAATTATATCTCCAATTAATTATTTGGTAGTTTATAATAGTGCTAATTTTTTAATTTCATTTTCAAAAAGTTTTGATCTAATTAGATTAATTTTTATATTATTAATTCACAATATACTTTATTATTTTTTACATTATATAGTTCATAATGTAACTTACATTAGATTTATTCATGAATTTCATCATAAATTTAAAACAAATTTACCTAGTATTGGAAATGCTGTTTCTATATATGAATTTCAGGTAATGTACGTAGTTCCATTTTTGGTCGCATCTTATTTATTAATACCAAGTGTTTTAGAATTTAATGTAGCAATTATGATTATTTCATGTTTAAATTGCTTTATTCATTGTAGTGAATTAAGAAATTCTTATTGGATTAAATTTTTAGTATCTCCACAACAACATTGTAATCATCATTTAACATATTATGGAACATATTCTGCTCCTTTACTGAACTTTGATTTAATATTTAATAAATTCAAAAAAAATTGAAGTTTTTAAATTGTCCATATTTTAATTTCCTAAATATGGATTTATTTGATAAAAATAGTATGACTCCTTTAGAAAAAGGACTATTGGGATATATGTATGGTAGTGCATTTAGGAATCTTCGAACTTATGATTATATTATTTTGTATACAATTGATGAGATTGAAATTATCTGGGATAAATATTTTGAAAAAATTGAATAAATTATTTTAGGAAGTTAATTTTATTGGTTAAAATGATTCTAAAATTATCATGTTTTATTCTATATCTTTTACTCAGTTTTGGTTTAAGACCATTTCAACAAAAATGTAAAAGTTGTACTTTTAATAGTTGTTTAAATAAAATGAAATCTAACCTTAAATCTGAGTATAAGGAAATTTGGGATGACTATGATAGTGATCCAAATCCTCCAATAATTTTTAAAAGAAGCGGTTTGTCTAATTGTCCATTGAATTTTAGAAATAGTACAGCTAGAGATTAATATCGAAGAATTTGAATATTCAATAAAGTTGAAAAAAATAATAAATATTGAAGGAATTTTTTTTTATCATTAGATATAATAATAATGACTAGTTTCTCAGATTTAGAATTTATTACACACAATAGTGCTTATAAATCTATTAAAAGAGTTTTATATAATAAAAATGGGTCTTTCTTATGTATGTTCAAGACTCAAATTAAATTAGTTAAAAAACAAATTGAAGAAAAGAAAACTTTAAAGGAGCCTGATAGAAAAGAAACAATTCTACTAGAACCAAAAAAGTTATTAAAAAGATCTGAGTCACTTGAAGGATTATTAGATATTTTTATCTCTAATGACGAAGATAATGACGAAGAGCTAGATATTTTTTTTTCTGTTGACGAAGATACTGACGAGTAGTTTATGTTAAATACTTAAAATAGTTTATAGTTTTATCAAGGCCATCGTTTAATTGTATTTTAGGCCTCCAGTTTAAGTTATTTATAGCTTTTTCTATATTTGGTTTTCTTTTGATAGGATCATCTTGAGGGAGATTATAATATTTTATTTGCGAACTTGATTCTCTTATTTTATCTTTTATAATTATAGCTAGATTTTTTATCGTTAATTCGTGAGGATTACCAATGTTTATTGGTCCTATATATTTTTCACTATTCATTAATTTAATTAGTCCATCTACCATATCATCAACATAACAAAAACTTCTAGTTTGTGATCCATCACCATATATTGTAATATCTTTATTATTTAATACTTGATTAATAAAATTACTTACAACTCTTCCATCATCTTTATTCATATTTGGACCATAAGTATTAAATATTCTTGCAATTCTAATGTCAACATTATGATTTCTATTATATTCAATCATTAGAGTTTCTGCTACTCTTTTTCCCTCATCGTAACATGATCTAATTCCTATAGGATTAACATTACCCCAGTATTCTTCATCTTGTGGAGATATTTTAGGATCACCATAAATTTCTGATGTAGATGTGAGTAATATTTTTGCTTTCGTTCTTTTTGCTATACCTAGAGCATTAATTGTTCCTAAAATGTTTGTTTTAATAGTTTTTATACTATTATATTGGTATGCTTTAGGTGATGCAGGGCATGCTAAATGATAAATTTCATCAACTTCTAATAGAATAGGTAATGTTATGTCATGTCTAATAAACTCAAAATTAAATTTACCATCATTACTTTCTTTTATTAGATTTTTAATATTATCAATAGATCCAGTAAAATTATTATCTAAACAAATTACATAATTACCTTGATCAACTAGTTTTTTACATAGATGTGAACCAATAAATCCGGTTCCTCCTGTTACTAAAACTTTTTTTTGATTCATTTTAATTATTATATAATAATTTTTTTGTCTAAATATCTTTATTAATGTATAATAATTCAATTATAATATATGATAGAGCTACTACAAGATTAATAGAGCATAGTAATAATATATTATTTTTATCAGAAGTTGTTGATGTTTGTAATTATAAGATAAATCAGTTTGTAAAGATTAAAGATTCAAAAAATATTATTGCTAATTATTTAATTAGTAAATTACCTATTGAAATTGTAAAATTAATTTCGGAATATTCTGATGAAAAGCTATATGGAGAAGAAATTAAATGGATGTTAAATAAATCTTATTCAATATTACCATTTGAATGTATAAATTGTGGAAGATTAATGGAGTTAAGTATTAAAATAGAAAGTAAATGCATATGGCATTCTGTTGTTATTTACAAGAAAAAATATTGTATTAAGTGTAGACAAAAATCTATTAAATTTGTCTAAAGAATATATTAATTTATTGATAATGGATGAAGATATAGAAGCTGAAAGTCCTTTGAGTAGTTTATCAGCAAGTCCGGAAAAAAATATAAGAAATAGAACATTCGAACATTTATATGATGAAAGAGAAAGATTTTCTAGTAAAACAGATAGATATTTAAATTTCATAGGATTTTCTGATGATTCAGAAGATTTAATAGATATATCAGTCGATAGTAGAGATGACAGTAGATTAATAAATATTCATCCTTTAGAAATTTCAGAAAATAGAAATAATATAGAAGTTAGAGAAGATGAATCAATAAATCTTTTAGAAGAAAATACAATAAATTCCTCATCAACAATTTTTTGGGAAGAAGTTTATTTATATTATGAGGAAAGAAAATCAAGATTTTCATATTTATTTTTAGTAATTAATATTAGTTTTTTTACATACGGGTTATCTAAAAATGGCTGGAAATTTCTAAAAACATGTCCTGATGATAATGTATTGTTTTATGATGCTATTTCTAACTGGCCAGAATGTAAGGATCAAAGATTACAAATATGGAGATTTATTACTAGTACTTTTGTTCATGGAGATATATGGCATTTATTGACAAATTTACTTATATTTAGTGGCTATTCTTTTATGTTAGAATCAAGTCAAAAATCAATTAGCTTATTTATTATCTATCTAGTAACAACTATTCATACGTGTATAATATTTTTTATTCAAAATCCATACACTTCTATTATTGGATGTTCAAATATTGTTTTTTCTTTTATTGGTGCACAAATAGGAGATTTAATTTTAAATTTAGACTTTTACTCAATTGATAATAGGTTTGCATTTCTTAGTTTCATACCATCTTTAATAATTGTATTGTTGGAAATATTAAGTTATACATTAAGAAGATCAGAAACTGTTGCTTATATTGCTCATTGGTTTGGTTTTTTATCAGGTTTAATAGGATCAATTAGTATATTTAAAATTTTTTTAAAAAAATCTTACAAGACTATTCTTAGATTTATAGCTTTATTAATTTATTTCAGTATGACAATATTCTTAGTAAATATTTATATGAGTAATTATCCTCCTATAAATTCTTATGATGAATTTTTTACTAAAAAAGAAACTATTGATTGTTGTTACGAATGGTTTAAATTTAAACAAAAAAATAATGTAGATAGAGATTATTTTAGTAATTTTACTTGTCCATATATTGTTGATTACACAAATATGATTGATTTAGTCATATAAAGAGATATTTGTATATGCTTATTAATGGAAAGTCTTAAAGAAGATGGTAATAAATATTTCAATGAAAAAGAATATTCTAAAGCCTTAGAATGTTATATGGAATCACTCGATAAATGTAATAATGATTTGTCTAATTTAAAAGAGATGGATAAACTTAATGAAGATGGTGGAAACGATACTGAAGATGAAGAAGAAATTAATGATGAACAAAATATAAAAGATAGTTCATATTCAAAAGATTTGGATAAATTAAATGATTATAAAGCTATTCTAAATTCAAATATTGCTGCAACATTATGTAATTTAAATGAGTATGGAAAAGCATTAGAGTATGGAGTGGAGTGTACAAAATTAAAACCAAATTGGTACAAATCATGGTATAGATTAACAATTGTATTAAATAAATTAAAAAAGTATGATCAAGCTTTAACTACAATTGACAAGGCAATTGAATGTACAAAAGATGAAAATACGGAATTACCATCAGTATTAGTAGATTTAAAAGAAGAGATAGAAAGTAAGCTAAAAAGAAGTAAAAAAAATGAAAGTAATTCCAATTTGCCTGAAAATATGTCTTTACCTTCTGGTTTACCTGGATTGGGGGATGGTATGAATCCATTTATTGGTGAATTAATGAAAAATGAGGAATTAAAAAGTAAAATGGATGATCCTGCATTTAAGGAAAAAATGATGAAAAATAAGAATAATCCAATGGCTTTATTAGGAGATCCAGAAGTAATGAATTTAGTAGGTAAATTAGCAAATAATTTAAATATGGGTAAATAAAAAAAATTGAAAATTCAATATTCAACTAGTTTTATGAGACTATATAAATGCTAGCAAACTCAAAAGATTCTAATATGGAAATTGAAAATGAAAAACCAAGTGTGGATGGATCTTCAGATGGCATTATTTCATCTGAAGTTTTTAATAGTTTTAAAAGTCGTCCAAGTAGTGACAATATTGTTAGGGATGGTTCAGAATCATCCCTATCAAGATCCAAGGGATTAACTTCTAGCGAGTCATTGAGATATCCTTCTAGTAATGATGTGGTAGGGGATGTGGACAGACATTCGACCAGTGATGCGGCTGGTCACGCTAACAATATGTTTAGGAGGGCACATCAGAAGGGTTATGAAACTCGTAAGGCAAATGAAAATAATAGTATAAGAGACCTAGAAACAGAATTTAATAATTATGTTTGTGATCTTGAAATCAAATATTTTAAAGGTGATGGTAATAGTCAACAGACTATTGTAACAAAAATTAGCGAGGGCATTTCGAAGAATGCAAGTGGTTTACAACATAGGGCATATGTTCATGTTAAACCTACTTGGAAGGATTTTGCTAATTGGGATAGGTATAGACCGATTCTACCAAATTGTAATGATTTTACAGATACTCATCCTGAAAAGTGCCTACTAAGATTTCTTGACATGATGAAAGAAGCAGGGTATTTTGGTACTGATGATGAAAAGTTAAAAATATCGTGGCAACTTGTAGATGATGATAAAACTTCTTCATCAGGAGTTAAGACAAAAAAGATAAGATTTTCCTGGGTAGATTTATCAACCGTTTCTCCGAGTGGATCGCTTGAAAGGGATTTGGGATCTATGAAAAGATGATAATTGATTGAAATTTAAGATTTACTAAAAGTATAGAAGTTAATTGATATTTAAGAAAATAATTTTGAAATTTTGAAGATTAAGTTTTGTTTAAAGGCCATTTTTTTTAATCGAAGTTTACTATTAAGTTTGTATTTTTATCTTCCTTTTCATTTTCATTTTCATTATCTTTATCTTCTTTTAGGTTAACTTTGTTTATTTTTTCATTTTTATTTGAATTTACAACTTCTATATGATTAACATTACAGCATATCCCTTTATTTTTACAATTATATTTTAGATATTGATTTTTATCTAAATTGCCAATATAATTTTCATAAAGTAGACGATGTAATGCTATCTTTTTATTTCTGAAATAAAAATTAATATATGAAGGTTTGACATCAGATGTATTATTGGTTATATATCCTGTCCATATTGAACATGAATTCTCTGAAAAGATACTTGTATCTAAATTTTTTGATATTCTTTTTAATTCAGAAAGATTAAGTTTCTTAGAGTCTTTACATTCTTTTCTTTGTTTTTGGATTAATTCTAGATATATGTCATCATTTTTTTGAGTCATAATATAAACTCATTGAGAAAGTTTTTAAAGTTTAATATGAAAAATTAGTTTAATATTAAATTTTATTTTCTAAATAATTATTTATAATTTATAATGAATAAATTGAGTATATTTGATATGGAATAGTATTGAAACTTTCTAAATCAAATTTTATTTTAATAATTTTATTTGTATTAGCATATTTACTTTGTGATAATTTGAAATTATTTGGTATATTTTTTTCACCTTTATCAAAAATATATTTTACTAAATCAAAATTGTCAAATACAATTATAGGATAATCAAATATGTAACTTAATATTGTTAATTCTATTTTACCATCAGAATTAATTATTGATTTTCTGAATTTGTTGAGAGCTGATTCAAAAAAGTTTACTGATTCAGGGAAAAATTTTTGGAAAATATTTTTGAATTGTGCATTACTTCTATTAGAATCAAAAAAATCAATAATTTGAGCTTTTAATAAATAAGTTATTTGAGATTGTAATTCAGAAAAGAACCCAAGATTTCTTGATTCTTTATCATAAAGTTCATTATTAATCCAATATAAACTATTAACATATGCTCTAATTACTGAATCAGAATTATTAATTATAGGTTGAGTAAGTTGATTTCCATATTCAATAAGTTCTGGATAATCTTCTTCAATATTAATATCGTCTTTTTTTGCAGATCTTCTACCAATTTTAGGTAAATTTTCTTTTCCAAATAAATCCCTCATTATTTTTTTCAAATTAAAATTTGATGTTCTAATAATTTTTTGATCTTTTCTTTCTGTATATTCATTATAATTTATGATATCAGAAACGAAATAATTATCTTCTTGTATTAATTCTTTGAATTTAATTTTACCAACAACCATTTCTTCAATTATTCTATTAATATAATTTAAAATATGATTCATTTTAACTTGTAATTTACAATCATTTCCAGTCCACAAGCAATGATGATTAAAATTACATTTATTTTTCTCTTTATTATTTTTACAATAATCTCTGATATTCTTTAAGCTATAATTTGATATATCTGGGATTTTATCAACAACTTCAATCAGGTTAGAGCTTGATTTACCTTTACCATATTTTTTTACTAATTTTATTGACAATATTTCAAAAAGAATATGTCTTAGTTGTTCTTTCTTTTGTTCCTTTTTTAAGTTTTCATTTCTGACAATAATTATTATATTTTCCTTTATATTTACTTTATTTGAAAGATAATTTGAAAGTTCTAATCTTAGTAAATTATATCCTTCATTAAAAAAGAATTCATTTTTAAGGTCTTCATCAAGATTTTTATTCTTAGAGTATTTTGGTAATTTTTTTGAATCATATGATATAATTAGTTTATTAATCTCCGAATCTAGTGCTTTTTCTTTATAACTAATATTTAATTTATTTAATTTTTTTATTGGAATCTTTTCAGATTTTAATGGAATATTAAGATTGTTTTCAAAACTTAATGATGAAACTTCAATAACATCATTCTTTGATGTGTTTTTAAAATGATATACTATTTTAGGAATAAACATTAAACTAATTTTCGATTCTAAATCTTTAAATTTTTTAAGAATTGTATCGAAATTATCTTTTGTTAAACTTTGTATATTTTTGTCAATTCCTTCTACAGTTTCTATTGGATATAAATATGAGGATCCACTAGGATTAACAGGAATTAATAGGTTATTTTTAAGTTTTATATATATAACTTTATTTTTAATATCCAAAAGTTGAGATTTAATTTCATTTTCCATATTTTTTGTCTTTAGTAATAGAATCATGTTTTTTGCAGTAAAAATATGATCATCGCTTAATTTACTTATTATATTACTTACACAACTTTGATTGAAATAATTAATTAATTCATCAAATAATTTTTTTTCATCAATTGTTAAATTATCAAATTTCTTTGTAAGTATAATCTTTTTATCAGCTTTTCCATCTTTTTTAAGTTTGTATATTGGAAAATAGTATTTTCCTTCTTTAATCATAATAATTTTTACTCTTTCTTCGTTAATATAATTATAATTTTCATTATTTAGGCAATTTAGATAATACCTATTTATTATAACATCCTTATCCAACGATTTTTTAATAATTTTTGTTTTTTTCTCTAAAACAAATGTAAATATTCCTTTTTCTGATATTACTCCAGGAATATTTATTAATTCACCAATTATTTCATATTCTAGATAGCTACTATTTTTAATATAACTTACATATTCTCTTCTTGTTTTGAATGCTTCTTTTGTTTGACCATTGTTCAAGTAATTAAAATAAATTTCTGTATGATCATTTTCTATAAACTTTATCATTTTTTCTTTTACTTGATCAATACTCATATCGAAAATATTAGATATTGATGATAAGTAATGATAAGATTCATCCTTAACTGTAAATTTAAAAAAATAACCTGACTTAGAATTTATTAAATAGTGGTTTTTTATTGTCTGATCATTATCCCACATCTTATTGAAAAAATAATTGAGGTATTTTGGTAATTGAATAAATCTTCCTTCTTGAATTTTATTTGTATCTTGTAATATATATACTTTATCTCCTAGATCTGAAGTTGCTATTTTTTCTATACTTCTATCTGCTTCTTCATTTCCAACACATTTTTTAAAATATGCAACTTTTTTCTTATTATCAGAATGTAATTGATCTTTCTTGAAACAACAAGGTACACATAAATTAGATGGATTATTACCTCTTGATAAAAATCCTACATACATATGTTTACCATTTGTTGAAGGATCACATGCATAATAATTAAATTTATTTTCATCGCCAATCAATTTTATTGCTCTTAAAGTTTCTTTATACTCTTTTCCTCTTATTTTCAAAGTAACTACTTTTTCGTAGAATCCTGATTCTTTATTAAATTTATACCCCATCTTTAATAATTCTTTTATTTGATCTTCATTAACTATTTCTGGTCTTCTTTGTTTATCTGTACCACTATTTTGACAATTTCTTGACCATTGATTTTGACCTTCTTCTGGTTTATAACCAAGTCTACTTTTATCTAAATTTGTTACTGCTTTGATATTACTTTGGGTATTTTCATAATCCATAATATCATAAACTTTATTCCTTCTTTCAGCTACATTATTAAGTAATTTTAATTTTTGTTTAATTTTTTCATATTTAGTTTTCTTATATAAATATGTTTCTGTATACAAATATAGTAAAATTTTTACTATATCAACTATTTCTTTTAATTCTTTTTTGCCTCTTGCTCCTGTAATTCTGATTATATATCTATCTCTTTCCTTACCTTGTATATCAATACCTCTTCCTGGAGGTTTTGATTTAGGCATTGATTTTAATTTTTTCAAAACTTTTTTTGATTTTTTTATAACTTTATTATATTTGTCTTTTACATAATCTAATTCTTCAGCACTTTTTTCTCTTGTAATATTATACTGTTTTGAAATTTCATCAATCAATTCTTTATCCGATAATTCAAAATTTCTTAAGTAATAAAGTATACGCATATGCATTTTTGATCTGTTATCGTAGTTTGATATTCTTCTATATCTGAGATAAGTTCCATATTTAGAAGTATCAGATTTTTCTACTTTTTTAACTGATTCTCTCTTTTTAGGTTCAATTACTAATGCAATGTAAGGGAAGAAAAATCTACTAAAATTAGATAAATCATTATGATTAATTATGAATTTTTCTGGTAACTCAAATTTTTGAATAGTATTAATAAAAGCATATTTGAATCTATTATTATCTGGAGGTATAATTTTAATACTTTTGTTTTCAGAATTTATCTTTGAAATAAGTTTTCTTACTAAATCATATGATTCAGTTATTTGATCTACTGTTGCAGATTCATTTTCTTTCCAAGTTATTTTGTATTCTATTCTACCTGTTTCAAGTAAACTTATATTAATAAATTTTTCTTCAGATACATCAGTTGATGGTTTTTTTATTTTGAAATTTAGTCCATATGGTGAAGTTTCAAACCATTTTTCTAATAATTCTTGATCATTAATAATTGAAGCTTTTGTATACAATTTATAATTAAGTTGATTATCAAAAGATAAATATTGAAGAAATGGATATAATTCATCAGCAATAAAGTTATCAAATATTCTAAATAAGTTAAATCTTGAGTCAGAAATTGTTCCTGTGATATTTCTTTTATCTAAAATATTTACGTGAATATTCGATTGAATAACATAAGTAGGAAATGACAAATTTTTAAATTTTTCAGTTGAATTTCCTTTTTCATCATATAAATCATTTCTTATCTCTTCTACCAAATTATAAATTTCTGATTCAATAGTTGTATCATTTAATATCGTTGTTGATAATGATTTATTCACATCAATTTCATTTTCATTTTTATTATTAAGTCCATCAATTATATAATTAAATCTTGTATAATCTAACAATGGAAAATAAACTTTTATATAAACATCATAAACATTTTTAATTTTATCTTCTTCAATATTGTAATTTACTCCTAGTTCATTGAAAATATCAATCATATATATTTCATTATTTGTGATATAGTTTTCATAATCTCTTAAAATTAAATTTTCATCATCTTCTCTTTTAATTTTAAAACCAAAATTATTTCTTAAATATAGCAAATTTTCTCTTAGATTTTCGTAAATTTTTAGATTTGAATTTGGTTCAATATCTACTTTTAATAATTCATTTTTTCTAATCCATTTTTGACCAACCATAACTTTATCCTTTTTACCATCTAATATATAGTTTATCCAAAAATATTGGTATTCAGGTAACAATTTATAATTACCGAATTTAGGATTTAGCGGTAAAGATACACTTATTTTATTCCTCATATTTTTAATAGTATCATCTTCAAATATGTATTGATTTTTTATAATTATTTTTTTGAAAACTCTATTTAATTCCATATCAAAGTCATTTTTGTCAAATGAATCATTATAATTACTACTTATTTTTTCTGCTTTTTTTTCCCATGATTTGTCATTTAAAGCTTGACTAATTAATTTACTTGTTTCTTTTGCTTCTTTATTATCTTGAACATCTGTTGTTGAATATATATTCATTAAATCATCTAAGTTGAAGTCTTCAATAACTTCATCTTCTAAATCCTCTTCAGTTAATGGTGGTTTTTCATCATCCTCTTCTTCATCTATCTTTTTTTCTAAATCATCAATCATTTTATTTTCATCGATCATATCAGACATTACGTCTTCCATCATACCTCCTTTCTGATATGTTGTAAAATCATCAATTACATCCTTATCTTTTGTAGTTTCTTCTTCTAATTTTACAGCTTTAATTTTATTTCTAACTACAAGATGGTTTTGAAAATCGGTTGAAAAGGAAAATGGAATATTCTTTTTAAATATATCTTTGACTGCTGTATTTTTTAATTCTAAATTTTTTTGGTACCAATCTTTACCATGAATTTCAATAATTTTTTTTTGTAATTTTTTATCTTCATTTATTTTTTTTATAGAAAATGTTATGTGTTCATTAATAAAGAAATATGTATACCATGTCTGTCCATAAACACCTTCTAATAGTTTTCTTTTTTTTAAATTTATTCCAATAAGAGTATCGTAAAAATCTTTATCTTGAATAGATTCTAAAATTTTTATAACTTCATCATCAATCAATGATCCAACAAATATATATACCAAATACTGAATTCTGTTATTATCGTTTTTAAATTTGTGAATAATTTTAAATGGATTTCTCATATATACAATTTCGTAGAAATAAATTTTAGTTACAAAAAAATAAATTCATTCAACAAAGTTGAATGGATTTATCCTTTTTATTTTTTTAGATTATTGTTGATGATAATATCATTCCACAATATTCAAGTGGATTTTCATCATAATTTTCATATTTATAGATATCCAATTCCATTGCTACTCTTAAATAAAAAGCAAAAATTTCTTTGAATAATTTAGTATGTCCTATTTCATGACATCCAATATGAGCCATTTCATGAATTGCTACATACATCATTAAATTAATATTATGTAATTCATTTGTTTTTTTACTTCTTAAACAAAATACTACTTCCTCACCCTTATTTACACTATATGAAGTATAATCAGAAGAGGTTGAGTTCTCATATATTTGTGTTCTATCTTCATTAAAATTTTTAGCTAACAATTCTATACAATCTATTTCTTTTGGATATTTATCTTTATTATTTTTTAAATGATTTCTTAATTTATACATTCTTTCTATAATTTCAGCCAGTAAATTTGCAGAACCTTTGGAATCAATTTGGTCATTTACCCGAACTTTTTGACCGTTGTTTGCTTCAATTAAAACGAATTTATTACTATTCATTGTAAAAAATATATATATAAAAATTACAAAAATACATATGATAAAAGTTTCTTTCATAATGTTATTAATACTTAGAATTTTATTTTAGAAATATGTATAATTTTTAATTAAAATTTAAATTTAAATAATTTGTTAGTAAAAGATATTTTCTATATCATTTTATATATGGGAGCAAGTCACTCTAATAATAATCAAGATACCCTAGATTGGGAAAAAATAAATACAGATTCATTCAGCTCAAATCTTCCAAGTTTACAAACTATGAATAAAGATACAAAAGAATTAATTGAAAAATTAGACTTACAAGAAAATATCAATTTTGAAGAAACTGAATCTGAAAATTCAAACATTTTTTCTTGGTTAAACGAAAAGGATAACAAAAATTTAGAAAATATTTCTGATCTTATTAATTCAGCAACCAACGGTAGTCAATTACCAAATGAAAAAAATGAAGTAGATTCTGGAACATCACCATTTATTAGTTCTGAAGATTATGAAAATCTTGCTAATGAAAAAACTAGTGAATCTGATATTAATAAACATTTCACAAAACAACAAGGAGGAGCTATTCATGATACTTCATCCACTTCAATTGGTAGTGTAACTAAGCTATCAAGAAGAGAAACTATTGATTCTGATGATAGCAACTTATCATATTTATCTTCTTCTGCTCATACTGAAGGATTAGAAAATGTTGTAAATGAATCAAGTGAAGTTCAAAGTGAACAAATAAATGATTATGAATCATCTTCTGAAATGGACATTATTAACTCTGAAGAAAATGACTCTCAATCTGAAATTGAAGAAAGTACAATTTCTCCAATTAATAATAAAGTAATTAGCTCTGAAGTCAACACTACTGATATTAATATGTTATCTTCTGATAAATCACTATAAATCAAATTTTAATATAATATAGAAAGATTTAATATCTAAATCATTCTATATGACAATAATATTTTCAAAAAGAGAAATTAAAAAAGATAAAGAAAAATCAAGTAAAAAATCTTACAAGGATTTAGCAATGTATATGTATAGAAAAACATTTATGCCTGAGATAAAACCTGAATTACTTCCTTTTGAAGAAAAATATTGGAATAAAGTATTCCCTAAAGAAGGCCCTAAAGGTAAGATTTCTGAAAATGATTTTAAAAAATTAATGATTAGCAATATTGGTGGATACAGTATATTTTTACCAAAATATGCTAATAGTATGGCTAAAGTTTTAAGAAGCTATTTTCCAGATAATGAAAAAGTAACTATTACAGATGCTACTTCTAATATGGGAGGTGCTGTATTAGGATTTTGTAGATATTTTGATAAAGTAAATGCTGTTGAAATTGTTGATCTTCATTGTGACATTCTTAAAAATAATATGAAATTATATAAAGTTGATGATCAAGTAAATATTATATGTGATGATTATATTGATGTATATAAAAATACTAAACAAGATATTATATTCTTTGATCCACCTTGGGGAGGGGTTGATTACAAAAGTAAAGTTATATTCAATTTAGATCTTGATGCTATTCCTATTGATAAGATTTTTAAGGAATTACTTCAAATAAAAAATGCTAAATACTTAGCCATGAGACTACCATTTAATTATGATTTTAAAAAGCTATTTTCAATTACTGATAAAATAGTTATTCATTCATTTTATAGAGAAGATGGTAAATTAACATTTTTCCTTGCTATAATTCAAGTTAATTAAATAAAAAGATTTATAATAAAAAAGTGAAAAATATTTATTATTCATCTAGTCTCCAAAAAGATTAAATGGAAATTATAATAAAATTATTAACAGTTATGTCAAATTGGTATTTTTTATCATCAGTATGTTGGGCAAATGTATATTGTAGTCAAGAATTTGTAAATGGGTTATATTGTGATGTAAATCAAATACTTAATAATAATAATATTAGTTATTATTAAATATTGAAAAATAATTATAAAAATACTATTAATTCTGTAATGTTACCACTGGAAGTAATTAATTACATTTATATGTTTAATATTGACCATAGATTAAAATACAAATTATGTCTAAAAGAAATCTTACAAAAAGGTTTCAAAAAGAAAATTAATTTTGAAATTATGTTATTATCGTTTGGTCCAATTTATTCTATACCCAAATTAATAAAGAAGGATGTTAATATATATCCTCTTCTTAATATTTTAAGAAAATAAAATATTAGTTATTATACTTACTAAAATCAAAATTTAAGTTTATCAAATATTATAAATAATGGAGGTATAAGTGCAGAGTAATAACACCATCTACTATTTATTGTTCCAGAATTATCATATTTTCTTTTTGTAATGTAATATGATATAGAACCAATAGTTAATATAAATATCCCTTTCCATTTTTCATTTAAAAAGAATGGAATTGATATATATGTTAACATATACAAGAAGGTAGTATATTTTTCTTGTAAAAATAATTCCTTATGGTTAGCCCATTGTAAACTATTATCTTTATTTGGTTTAGTACACCATTTTAATTTATTATTTATATATGAAATATATGATACATGAAATAAATAGATTGATATTGAACATATTAAATAGATTAATATATCTTTTGGTAAAGTGGTTGTATTGAAGATATATGCACCAACAAATATAGATAATATTTGTAAAGTTAATATTAATTGTACACTTCTTGATGCTAAATCATTCATTAATCCACAATTTTGATCTTTCCACATAAAATATTCTAATAATTGAATCAAGCAAACTATAAAGAAAAATAATCCAGCATGTTTATTCGTATCATTTTCTGAAAAAAATAATAAATAAATACTAGAAATACCTCCTGCTAAAAATGAATTTCTAGATGATTCTAAACTAAAACACATTATATAGAAATATCTAGAAAAATAATTCAATAAATTAAATATCAATCTCTGCAGCTTGTGAGTCTTTCTCCTTTTGTTTATCGTATTTACGTTTCTCTGATTTTAATTTACGAATCTCTTTTTTAACCTCATCTATTATCACTTCTAACTCATTAGTTGATTTTGCCTCATAGAAGTATGAATCAAATTCAATATGTTCTCCCTCAAAATCTTTTTTAAGATATTGAAATAATTCTCTCTTTTCTTTTATTAGTTCCTGCATTTTATCTATGAAAATATATTTATCAAATATATCTTTTTGGGCATTTTTAATCGCCAAATCCAAAAACTGCAAGGAAGGATTCATGATCTGATTTGTCATATAAAATACATAATCAAGATTAAGATTTTTTTCATGAATAAATTTTGGAGTCTCAATCATATCACCTTGTAAGGTTTCTTTCGTTTTATTTGGAATTTTAATGACTGCATATTCTATTCTGTCACCTGATTGAGGTTTATTACCTGGATCTCTTATACCAATCCTTTCTGCCAAAACAACATGACCAATCTTTGTCCAATCCTTATACGACTCTTTTAATTTCAATGTTTTACTTGTAAGGAAATAGTTGATATCATAATCATTATTAAACATCTTAGCAATACAATCTTTTGTATAATTTCTTGCTTTCTCTGGATCTTTATGATTTAATAATGCATCAATAATACCATTACATATTTCTTTAACAATAGGGGCATTATCTCTTCGTTTTAGGACAATACCCATAAAATCTTTCTTGAACTTTTCAGTATCGAATTCATATTTATTACCTACATATCTTTTTTTCGTTAAAATCATAAATGGCCAAAATGTTTTTTCATATTCTAGATCATGAGGAAATGGTAATCTTTTCTTTACTGTCTCTCCAGTAATTATTCCCATTTCTATTGACAAATCTAGTCCTTTTTTATCAATAATTGACTTACCACCTTTCCAAAATTTTACCTTTATCTTTTTATTGTCCTTCTTAAATGACCAATATGGTTCTATAAATATTTCTTTCATATAGCCTTGGAAAAATTCCTTGACATATTGCTCGAACTGTTCTTTTATTTCTTTTTCTTTTTTATTCTTTTCTTTAATAAATGATATAGGGTCTATGTCTGGATCATCTGCATCTTCAATGTCATCCCATGGTGTATCTACTGTCAATCCTTTTATTTTTTCTAATTGATGTTCTCCCATTTTGTAAAGTTTAACGTTAATTATTTCTGTAAATAACTTCGGTTCTATTTTTTCTTCATATACTAAATATAATTCTTGTAAAGTCCACATCCATGGTAAAAAGCTTTCTTCCATATATTCTTTCAAAAACAGTTTCATTCTTTCTTCTATTGGTAATAAGTCATTCCAATGTTCCGGTTCTGGAAGAGTATCTGGAGGATTAGGCAAAATCAATTTGGAATTTATTCTTTCTTTTGAATAATATTGATCATGTAAATCTATCCATAGCTTCTTATGTTCTTTAGGAATAAAAAATTCCATTAGATACTTCGAAAACTCAATCAACTTTTCCCACTTCAATATTGATTTTTCTTTTTTCAATGATTTACAATTTTCTTGAAAACGATAGCAACTAAAAATAGAATCAGTATCTCCATATCGAATAATAGGTTGAAATATTATTTTATTACTATCTAAGTTTGTCAGATATTCTTTAATTTTTGTTACAAACTTTTCATCATCAGGAGATTTTAGTTCTGAATCTAACAATTTTTTAACTTGTTCTGTATCTTCTTTTAGTAATGCATATTTCAATCCATTCATAAATCCTGGCAAAATTTCTTCATCATATTTTTTAGCTAGGATTAGCATTTCTCTTCCTGTTGAAGTTGTACAAGCTGCAATTGCTTTAAGATATATTGGACTAGTTGGAGCTCCAAGTTGTCCATATAAACTGTTAGCAGTAACTTTTAATGCTAATTGTTTTGCATCAAGAATTTTATATTTGAATATATCTTTTTCTATTTTCATTTGTTTCTTTACTGCTTTTCTTTCTTTTAGTAAATTCTGAAGAATCATTGGAACTACTCCAGGTTTGTCATCTTTTTGAGCAAATCTTACATATTTAATAGTTCCATCTGATTGTTTAAACTGTGCATTATAATATTTCACTCCTTCTAATGAATCATAATCAGAATTTTTACCAAGCATAGTTTCATGACTCATATTTTTATGAATAATTGATGATGGATATAGTGATGCATAATCTTTAGTAACCAAAGGTTGATAATATACATTTGGTACTGGATCAAATACAATTGCACCTTCATATCCAGAATCTTTGTCTGTTGGTTTTTCAAGAACAGGAAAAAAGTACTTTTGTTCACGATATACTTTCAAACAAAGACTAAATAATTTAACACCTTGTCCTCTAACAAACAAATATGACAATGGTACATAACATACATTAGCCATTTCAATATTCTTTGTAATAACCTCTAATTTATTTACTAATAGATTAACTAGACGACAATCCTTAACACAGTATTTCGCTACTATACTTCTATCTGATGAACTTCCTTTTTGTAATCTGAAAATATCTTGTGGTCCTACATCATCTTTTGCTTGAGACCAATACAATGAACCTTCATCTACTTGATTTATTTCTATATCTGATTCAATAAGTAATGTATTATTTTCTTTATCTAATTCTTTAACAACATATTTATTACCGACATAATCTGATACAAAGCTCTTCATATGTTCTATATGAATGTAGTCTTCAACCATAATATCGTTTATTTGTTCACAATGTAGTAAGTATTTGTATTCTTTTTTGTCACTTTTCTTTTTCTTTAACTTTTCAGGATTTGTTATTTTCCCTCTAATAAAGTTTGAAGATACTGAGTCTAATTTATATGATGATAGATTATATGTTTTTTGAACGTCTTTCATTAGATCAACATGAATTCTTCCCGGAGTATCCCACATTCTAATTTGATTTTCTCCTAGAGCAGATGATGCTAATTTGAAATCTCTGAATCTACATTCATAGTCTTTCAGTTTAGATATTAATGACATCTCATATTTTAGATTTAAATGTAGCTCACATCTGTCATACACATATTTTTCATCAAAAAAGAATATATTATAACCAGTTATGATGTCACAATCTGATTTAATAATTTCCTTTTTCCAAGCTAATACTAAATCTCTTTCATTATCGTAACTCTCTGTAACACAATTTTCTACTGGATCAGTATCATTCAAACAAACGATATGTTGTCTATATGGTAGTGATTCACCAACATGAGTATATGTTGTTCCTATTTGAATACATGCATCACCTTTTCTTCTTGCTTGAGGAAACTGTCCATCTACTGAATTACATTCAATATCAAATGAAGCTATTCTTAAAGGAGCATTAAAATCTTTTACTATAGGTTCTAAGCCTTTCCAATCAACGTGAATTTCAATATTGCAATAACTTTCCTTGTCAGCTTCATCATCAATTAATTTATAGTCATCTGTTTTCACCCAAGAACAACCACTAATTTTCAATATATGACTCCATCTTAACATAGGGGGAAGATTTGCCTCATAAGTTTTAAATTGATATTCACCATTTGTAACCCCAGGTACACTTATCTTGTTTTGTTCTAACATATATCTAAACTTTTTTAGTGCAAATGTATTATCAAATGTTAATCTTGCAAAATAGCATTTCTTATCATTGGCAAATCCATATGCATCCATAGCTTCTTGAAAATCAACGCTGATCAAACCTTGTCTAAACTTCTTCCAAACCTTTTTATTAGCACTACCAGTTAGCCATTCATATAATCTTTTTATTTTACTTTTTACTGTTCCTTTTTCCCACTTATTAGGTAATTTAATATAGAAGAAAGGAGTGAAGTTTTTTACTTTACAATATACAGATTTATCATCCTCAGTTCTTCCAAACACATGAATTATATATTTAGGAAGTTCTGGTGCTTCATCTTTTTCGTCTGATCCAGATTCTGTCTCTAATTCTTCTGATTTTTCATGGTCTTCCACAAAATCATATATTTGAAATTCTATCATTTATATATAAAATTAATAATCTTTTATATATGAATAAATCAACTTTTTTTATTCATCAATAGTGAATCAAATTATACCTACTTTTTTTCTAATTCCTCTATTCTAGCTTGTAATTCACTATTTTTCTTAGTTAATTCTTGTACAGATTTAATTAATGGACCAATTAATTCAGTATATGCTAATCTGTATTTATCGTCAGATTCATCATAATGTACTAATGAATGATTATCTTTAGTTAAACCATATTCATTTACTACACTTTCAACTTCTTGGGCAATTAAACCTTCACGAGTCTTTTGTTCTTCATCTTCTGTTTTTTTAATATATTTGTAAGAAACTGGTTTTAATTTATTAATAAAATCTAATCCTAGTTTAGTTTCTTCAATATCTTCTTTTAATCTTTTATCAGATGTATTAATAGTTCCATTAGCATATATTTCTGCAGCTCCATCGCTTGCCATATAAACTTTTGTTACATTAGCATTACCTAAAGTTACTGTATTATTACCTGAACCTGTAGCATCATAACCAATTATAATTTCATTATTAGAATTTGATGCTGATACATCAGCTCTTGATCCTATAATTATATTTTTTTGTCCAGTTGTTAAGGTTGGACCTGTATAAAAACCTAGAGCTGTATTATCATCATGAGTTGCATTAATTAATGATTGTTCTCCTATTGATGTAGTATTATCACCAGTTACAGACGATTTTAATGCTGATTGTCCCATTGCAGTATTTCTCAATCCGGTTGTAATAGCTGTTAGTGATCTATATCCCATGGCAGTGTTACTATCACCATTAGTTATTGCATCTAATGATTCCATACCAAAACTAGTATTTGAACTAGCACCACTTGTCCAATTAGGAGGTATAGTACCAGCGAAAAGAGAATTGCTTGTTTGCTTTACATCAGTTAAATCATCCAATGAAGATGCTCCAGCTAATGATGTTGCACCACTTAATAAATTCAACTCAGCTGTAGTAGCTGTTACACCATCTAATATATTTAATTCAGCAGCTGTAGATGTTAATGCTGTTCCTCCAATATTTAAACCACCACAATATACTGTAGCTCCACTATCTGATGCCATATAAATAGATGTTACATCAGCATTACCTAAAGTTACTGAGTTATCGACTAGACCAGTTGTATTATAACCAATTACTGTTTGGTTAGAAGCAGATTCTGACGAAGGATTTGCTGAAGCACCAATGATTACATTAGTATTTCCTGATGTTATAGTAGTTCCTGCATTAGCACCAATTGCTACGTTTGATCCACCAGTTGCATTTGATAATGCTAAATATCCCATTGCTGTACTATTAGTACTATCATTACTATATAAAGATCTATATCCAACTGCTGTATTTCTATCTCCAGCTAATATCGAATTTAAGGATTCAATTCCTAAAGAAGTATTTTGGAATGCCCTATCACTATTGAAACTTGATGGTGAAGTACCGACAAATAGATTACTAGCATTTCCTAGAACGTCAGATAATCCATTTAATGATGATGCACCTCCTAATGATGTTTGACCACTTAATAAATTTAATTCAGCAGTAGTAGCAGTTACACCATCTAATATATTTAATTCAGCAGCTGTAGATGTAATTGAGGTTCCTGCAATTTGAAGAGTAGTAGCATTAACTTCACCTGATGCACCATAAACAACAGCTTTACTATTTACAATAGTTCCAGCAGTAGATCCATCAACTAAATTTAATTCAGTAGAAGTTGATGTTACACCATCTAATATATTTAATTCAGCAGTAGTAGCAGTTACACCATCTAATATATTTAATTCAGTAGCAGTAGATGTAATTGAGGTTCCTGAAATTTGAAGAGTGGTAGCATTAACTTCACCTGCAGAACCATAAACAACAGCTTTATCATTTACAATAGTTCCAGCAGTAGATCCATCGACTAAATTTAATTCAGAAGCAGTTGATGTTACACCATCTAATATATTTAATTCAGATGTAGTAGCAGTTACACCATCTAATATATTTAATTCAGCAGCAGTTGATGTTACACCATCTAAGATATTTAATTCAGCAGCAGT
>MDTB01187286.1_pt1 | contig 27352 bp, 18 predicted proteins | sample 811161 | NCBI WGS metagenome assembly MDTB01 (sample SAMN05326650, study PRJNA326480) | marine metagenome | isolation source: seawater | place: Mediterranean Sea | collected 2009 | reverse complement strand
TATTACACAAGAAGACCTCTCACAACAGTCATTGGTGTTGATGCAAAAGCAACTTGAGGCTATTCAGTCTCTCAACCATGCGTTAACCTCCGTCAAAGACTCGGAGTAATGTTTATTTACATTTAAAGCTGATTAGAGGTTTGAATCGTGACAACGCGATTTTGAATTGCGTCGTTAACCTTGTTATCCTCACCACTCAAGGAAAAAATTCATTTTATGACTATCGCCAGTCATTTATTTAGTGACAGCTAAGTTGGATGGATCAATTTATGTTTTCGCGAAGTATTCGCGTGTTGAAGGTAGTGGATAACTTTTTGGAAGTGGTTTGACCCTGAATAAATTAATGATTGAGAGAAGGTAACGGCAATGATTAGAAATTATATGACCCAGTTTTTAAATAAGACCATAATATTAATCTTACTATCAGTGGGATCACAAAATGTTGCGGCAGACGGGCATGACACGAATGTTGATTCCAACACATCAAAACTTGTAGAGCTTGAGATGCAGGTGCAAACATTGCAGGCAAGAGAAAACGTCAAACATAAGATGTTAGAGGATAAAATTGCTATGGTTGAGGTGCGAATGGATGAGCTCGAAAAGGCAATAAAAGTTATTGAATCAGAGGTGGCATTTTTACGTCGCGCGGTCAGGTAAAATAATGGAGCCCGTTTAATTCCGATGTAAAATCGTCAGTGCTCATCAAAAAAGGGGCATCATGCCCCTTTTTTAACCGTTCATACATGTGTAGTTATCAGAAAAGGTCTGCGTTCATCACCTTATTCCATGCTCCGATGAAGGCGCTAGTGAACTTTTTTTCCGCGCCACTTGATGCGTATACTTCCGTTATTGCCCTCAGTTGCGAGTTTGATCCAAACACAAGGTCGGCGCGAGTAGCCGATCTCATTTTTTTACCTGAAACTCGGTCAACAGCTTCAAAAGAGTTGCCGGTTCCGTTTGGCTTCCAGCTGACCGACATATCGAGCAACGTGTTGAAGTAGTCATTGCTTAGTCGACTTGCGTCGCTAGTGAACAATCCATGACCACTGGAGCTGATACCCAGTGATCGCATACCACCGAGTAGAGCCGTCATTTCTGGCGCTGTTAGCCCCAACAAATGAGACTTATCTAGCATCATTTCCTCAGGGGAGGACTTGAGATCTGGGTTGTGAAAGTTTCGGAAGGCATCAGAGAGAGGCTCAAGGACCGCAAAAGAGTCAATATCAGTTTGCTCTTGAGATGCGTCACCTCTTCCTGCTGTAAACGGCACATTGACGCCTGATGCTTTCTCAATTCCCAGGTTGCCGGCTAGCACAATAACATCAGCGACTGAGGCTCCGGTATTTGCAGAAATTTTCTCGTATATGCTAAGTACGCGCTGGAGTTGTTGGGGCTTGTTCACGTCCCAATTTTTTTGCGGAGCTAAACGGATGCGCGCTCCGTTGGCGCCTCCGCGCATATCAGATCCTCGAAATGTTGATGCACTAGCCCAAGCAGTCTCTACCATTTCTTGGATAGACAGCTCGCTAGCCAAGATTTGGGATTTGACAGAATCTATATCATAGTTGGTGCTTCCCAAGGGAACTGGATCTTGCCAAATTAATTCTTCATTAGGCACTTCAGGCCCCATATATCGGCTTTTCGGCCCCATATCTCTGTGAAGAAGCTTGAACCATGCTCTAGCAAATGCGTCTGCAAATTCGTCTGGATTTTCATGAAATCGTTTAGAAATTTGTCGGTAACTGGGATCTTCTCGCATCGCAATGTCAGCAGTCGTCATCATAGTAGGTACTTTGATGGAGCCATCCTCCGCATCAGGCGCCATATCCTCAGGTTTTTGGTCGATGGCGTGCCAGATATATGCTCCTGCAGGACTTTTGACAAGCTCCCACTCGTATCCGAAAAGAAGATCAAAATAGCCGTTGTCCCAGACGGTGGGGTTTGCTGTCCAAGCGCCCTCAATACCGCTAGTGATGGTATCCCGCCCGACACCTGATCCATGGCTACTCTGCCATCCAAATCCCATCTTCTCGATCGGGGCACCTTCAGGCTCGATATTCACATGATGCTCGGGTGCGGCCCCATGCGCCTTGCCGAATGTATGTCCACCAGCGACAAGTGCGACAGTTTCTTCGTCATTCATCGCCATCCTTGCGAACGTTTCTCTGATGTCATGAGCGCTGCCGATAGGATCTGGATTGCCGTCGGGCCCCTGCGGATTCACATAAATCAATCCCATTTGTACAGCGGCTAGTGGGCTATCTAATTCACGCTCGCCCTTATAGCGTTTGTTATCGAGCCAATTACTTTCAACACCCCAATGAATATCCTCCTCAGGACCCCATATATCAGGTCTACCTCCGCTGAAACCGAAAGTCTTTCCGCCCATTGACTCTATTGCCACATTTCCAGCAAGGATGAGTAGGTCTGCCCAACTTATATGCTCTCCATATTTCTGTTTGACGGGCCAAAGTAGTCGACGTGCCTTATCAAGATTCCCATTATCTGGCCAACTATTAAGTGGGGCAAATCGTTGCGCCCCTGTACCGCCACCTCCTCGACCGTCAGTATTTCGGTAGGTACCCGCTGCATGCCACGTCATCCTGATGAAGAATGGACCGTAGTGACCGTAGTCTGCAGGCCACCAGTCCTGCGAGTCGGTCATTAAAGCATTTAAATCTTTTTTCAATGCTTGGTAGTCGAGTTTTTTAAATTCCTCTCGATAATCAAAGTCAGGGTCCATAGGATTTGACTTTTGATCATGCTGATGAAGTATGTTCAGGTTTAACTGATCTGGCCACCAGTCTCGATTCGAGGTTCCAGTCGCACTGTTTGTCGTCATGGCACCATGCATGACTGGGCACTTAGCTTCGGTTTCGATCGGCATTATTTGTCTCCTTTCGGGCTAATATAATTTTTTTTCGATTTTTTAATAACACTATGATGATAGCTTACAGTCAATTGATCGTAAGTAAAATTATAAAAAAAAGATCAGGGTGTTCAGATTTACTGAACAATAGAATGTTTATGGTTACAATAAAACAGATTAATTACGTCTTGGCCGTCTCCAAAACATTACATTTTAAAAAAGCGGCAGACATGTGTCACGTGTCACCTTCAGCGCTGAGCATGGCGATATCAGAGCTTGAAAATCAGTTAGGCATACAGGTGTTCGAACGAGACAATAAGAGGGTTATAATAACGTCTCAAGGATGTGAGATAATCGCAAAGGCTCGAGATATCAAAGCAAAATTAGACGAAATTTCAGGCCTCGGTCTAGAGAAAGCACCTCCCTTGAGTGGCCCAATATCTTTGGGAATTATTCCTACGGTGAGTCCATATTTGTTGCCAATAGTATTGCCATGCCTACAAAATGATTATCCGACGCTTAGTCTCACAATAACTGAAGGGCAATCTACCGAGCTGATCCGTCAGGTAGAGCAAGGAATGCTAGATATGGCTATCCTTGCGCTACCGTTTGATGTTAGTGAGCTGGTAACTTATAAATTTTGGTCAGAGGATTTCTATTACGTTACACATGTAGATAATCTAGAGCCCAGCGAGACCTCCATAGATGTTGATGATCTAGATCCGTCAGAGTTGATGCTTTTGGAGGATGGTCACTGTCTTAAAGATCATGCCCTTGCGGCCTGTAAGTTATCTGATAAGACTCATTTTGATGTCAGGGTATCCAGTCTAACAACTATAATTCAGCTGGTAATTGGCAAGATGGGTTCGACGTTGGTCCCTCACATGGCGCTAGAACCGCTGACTGGATCATTTCCCTCCCTCGCCAAGCTTCCGCTGAATCAATCAAGCCCGCATAGGGAGCTGGTGATCGGTGCCCGTCCAACTTATCCGGGCACTGAAAATATTCTCCATCTCACTAGGTTACTTTCAAAAAGTTTGGCAGTTCACTACAACATTGGCCAAAGTCGAAAAAGTAGTTTCATGAATAATTTAGATTTAAATAATTCACTTGAGTTTTCAGCTGATAAAGACGCGAGTGGGGTAAGTTCACAAAACAAAGAGACTCGTGGCTGAATTACTCATACGAACTAAAAAAGCTGTTTAGTCACCCCGGCACATTGGAGCCCAAAGACTCATCACCATGCCGTTTTTTCTACCACCAAACCTGTTTGAAAATTTCTTTTTAACACTGTCTAAAATATTTAGGATAAAAACTGAACGATTTATGCGATCACTCCACAGAGCTCGCTCTGAGAGATTTATGTTATAACACTGAGCCTCCGTCGACTACAATGCACTCACCTGTCACGAAGTGTGCAGCATCCGACACGAGGTATAGCACGGCACCGGCAATTTCATCAGGTTCCGCATGACGACCCAATGGTGTCCCCGCTACCGCTTTTTGGTATATCTTTTCGTCGGAAAAAAGAGCTCCCGCGAACTTGGTCTTTGTTAGCCCTGGTAAAACCGCGTTTACCCTAATGTTATGTTCGCCACATTCTTTAGCAAATGCCTTCGTCATGTTAACTACCGCGGCCTTAGTAATCGCATAGATACCCATTGATTTTCCTGGTCTAAACGCAGCGATGGAGGATATATTCACTATTGAGCCGCCACCATTTTTTCGCATGAGTTTTCCGGATTCGGAGGACATGAAAAAGTAACCACGAATATTTACATCAACAGTCTTGTTGAATGAACCAAGGTCAGTATCAAGTATATTTCCAAAATAGGGATTTGTAGCGGCATTATTAACTAAAATATCCAATTTACGATGGTTAACTTTTATAAATTCAAAGGTATTCTTAATATCTTCCATGTTACCAACATGACAGGCCAACGCCTCCGCGCTTCCACCATTATTCTTTATGGAATCCACAATTTTTGAGCAGCCGTCAAGCTTACGACTTGTCACGATTACGTGAGCACCTTGTTCCGCTAGTAGGTGAGCGATGGATTCTCCGATGCCTCTGCTTGCTCCTGTAACGAGTGCTATTTTATTTTTTAAATTGAAAAGTCTAGTTGTCATAAAAATTCTTCTCTTTGGTCTTAATTTTTAAAACTTAGTGGGCGATTTTATAATTTTTTTAAAATCCCGCTTCTTTGCCCAGTATTTTTTTATAATGCTCTGCACTAAGAATTTCATAATATTTAGAATTTGGCATTCTGACGTAGATTGGCTGGTTTACCTTATCTAGGTGATATGCCTCTTCACGCAGTTGACCCTTTATAAATTTGAAGGTCTGGTTCGTCTTTTGTTCGGATTGCATTCGCAGGAATACAGGTTGAGCATAACTGGCTAAATTTTTGTCGACGTATTCGGTAAACTTTAAAAGGTTGATCGTAGCATCCGCTTGCATTGTGATTGCTGCCATGCCGGCTCGGCCTTCAGTGCCCGGTACCATGACGCCATACACGTTACTCATTTCTATTTGCGGATAAGCATTAAGTATCTCGCTTACCTCGTTTGTCGAGACATTTTCGGATCGCCACCGAAAAGTATCCCCTACTCTATCAATGAACTGATAATGCGGCATCCCCATAGCGAAGCCGACATCCGTACGACGAATGAGGTCCCCAGTGTTAAACCATCGGTCTCCTGGCTCCTTTACATTCATGAGTACTTTGGCAGATGACGCTTCTTTATTTTTATAACCGTCATATAGGAATTTGTCATCTATCCTGCCAAGTAAAAGGCCAGTTTGTCCATTTGATACCTCTTCCGGCCTTCCTTGGTCATCAAAAATTATTTGGTCTAAGTCGACATCATATTTTACTATCATAGTTACTACGATCCCGGTACCGATTGTATAATCTTTATTTAAAAAATTAATAAACGATACGTTGCTTTCACTTGCGCCATATATTTCAGTTATGCGCTTTACTTTGAATCTATTGCGAAAGTCGTCCCACACATCTGGTCTTAATCCATTTCCTAGCATACTTCGGATAGGATTGTTTTCCTCATCCTTGCATTCGGGTTGGACGGCGAGATATCGGCAAAGCTCGCCGACATATACAAAAAGAGTGGTGTTATATTTTTGAACTTCAGGCCAAAAATGTCGGGCTGAAAAACGTCGCCGTAAAAATATTGAAGCCCCGGTATAAAAGCATGTGCATGCGCCAAGTAACAGACCTGTAATGTGATATAGCGGTAAGCAAATGTACATCCTATCTGAGGTGGTGGCACGGAAACCTAATTTGGAATATGGTGGGTGCGCCGACATTATTCTCCGCTGAAAGATAATCGCGGGTTTTGGTAGTCCAGTGGTGCCAGATGTGAAAATATAAAGAGCGATTTCCCCACCTTTTATATCTCCGGTTTCTGCAAGATTTTCGGTTGGTTGCCGCTGTAAGGTAGAATTGAGGTCCTCAGCCCATGTAGGTTTGCTGTTTTTAACCGACTTGTCAGAAACCCAGAGAAAATCTGAGTCTTGCAGAGGTAGATCATCTTTTATATCCGTGATAGCTTTCTGTAATTCTTCTCCAAATACACACTTTACAGAATCGGTGGTGGTGATACAGTGAATCAAAGGTTTTTTTAACAAGCTTGTATTTATCAAACTTGCAGCGGCACCTATTTTTGAAAGTGCAATGATCACACACAAGAATTCTGTGCGATTCTCCATAAACACCGCGACACAATCCCCTCGCTTTACTCCTCTACTTTTTAAGCTATGAGCATATTGGTTAGATAAGTGATTAAATTCCTTCCACGTAAGTATCGTATTTTCAAATATGATGGCTGTGCGATCACCGTACTTTGCTGCCGTTCTTTGTAACATCATTCCGAGTGATGTTTTTTCTTGGTTGCCCGGTGGTTTAAAGAAAAGTAAAGTCGGTAATATAAATAAGAAATTGGATAAGACAGACAAGATTTCAAGAATTTTAATCATCACATTTCAATACAGCGAAGGAATAAAACATACCATTTGACGAAAGTTACAATTTTTTTTATTAAAATAAAGGGTAAAACAGTCAAGAAGAACATGAGTGTTAACACATATCGCCCATTATTTTGGTAACATTTTGTCACAGCGGTATCATTTTTTCTATAACCCGCAGGGGATGATCATAATTAATCGGTTGAAATTAAAGTAAGCTATGTTGCCCAAAAAAAATTGTTTATCTATTTTTTGTAAAAATTCTGTAGTTATTCAAAAGTTCCGTACCCTAAATAACATGCAAAAAAAGTGTTTATCTGATGGAAATCGCTAAATAATGACTGCGAAAACTCCTATAAAATTACTTGGTGCAATACCATCTCCTTACACGAGAAAGATGCTGGCTCTGCTAAGGTATAGACGCATCCCCTATAACATGTTGTGGGGTGATCCAAAAAAGACACTCGAAGAAATAGGGCTCGATGAACCCAAAGTGCTTTTATTGCCCATGTTGGTGCTAGAAAGCTCACATGGTCATTTAGAGGTTGTTTGTGACTCGACTCCAATAATACGTAGACTTGAGACCGAGTATTTTTCCCGTTCTGTGATTCCAAGGAGTAGATGGCTTGCATTTATCGATTACTTGCTGGAGGATTTTGCCGATGAGTGGGTTACAAAGTGTATGTTCCACTTCCGATGGCACTTCCAGGAGGATGCTGATAACGCAGGGACACTTCTGCCTTTGTATAATGATGTCCGTCAGCCTTCTCAAGAATGGGCTGATGCAAAGGCTTTTACAATGGATAGACAAGTTGGCAGACTTGGTATTGTTGGGTCGAACGAAATGACAGCTCACATAATAGAAAGTAGTTATATTCGATTGCTTGAATTACTCGAGGCTCACTTTACAGAACAGTCGTTCTTGCTTGGAGAAAGACCAGGAGCCGCTGATTTTGGAATTTACGGACAACTTACGCAGCTCATTGGCTTAGATCCAACATCACGTAATCTTTCGCATAAGAAAAGTCCTCGTGCCGTGGTTTACTCTGGTTTGATGGAGGATCAATCGGGTTTAGAGCCCGTTGAGGACGACTGGAACTCGCTAGCGAGCATGCCCTCGACTCTTCACCCTATTTTGCAGGAGGTAGGGCGAGTCTACGCTCCAGCGCTGCTAGCAAATAACGCCGCGAGAGAGGCGGGAGAGTCGGTATGGGAGGCCGAAGTCGATGGGATGCAATGGAAGCAGAACACTTTTCCATATCAGGCAAAGTGTTTATCACGAATCAGGACGGAATACAGATCGATGCCTGATTGCGATCGGTGCATCGTGAATGAACTTTTTTCTGATACAGGGTGCGAGAAATTATGGTCAGGTATTTAGTGTTGATAAGCCTAATAATTTGTAGCCCACTTACTTTTAAAGGGTTTAAGGTGCGCTCCGTTCATACGTTGTATTAGATGGAGCAACCTTCTCTGCGAACGAAAATTTACGGAAGGTTTGTGCTACCCATCAGGTCTCTATCAATCTCTCTGGCCACTTCTCTGCCCTCGTTTATCGCCCTCACCACTAGGTCTTGCCCTCGTCGACAGTCCGCTGCGGCATACAACTTATCTATGTTGGTTCTATAATTGACTTTATTTGCCGTGAAGTTGCCGCGTGCGTCCGTTTCAGCTCCCAAATTTTCATTAATATAGTGTTCTGGCTGAAGGAATCCCATTGCGAGTAATATAAGGTCAGCTTCCCAAAAACTTTCGGAACCTGGGATCTCTTTAAGCTGTGGATCAACAGCGACGGTAAGTATTCCCTTCACCGATCCATCGTCATTCCTCAGTATTTCTTTACTACTAACCGAGTACTTTCTTGGATCAGAACCAAAATGTTCCGCCGCTTCGGCATGACCATAATCGATTCGATGTATTTTCGGCCAAAGTGGCCAAGGATTGTCAGAGCCCCTGTCTGTGGGGTTTTGCGGAAATAGCTCGAAGTTTGCCAATGACTTACAACCATGACGTAGTGATGTGCCAATACAATCCGTTCCAGTATCGCCACCACCAATTACTATAACGTGTTTGTCCTTGGCAGAAATAAAGTGCCTGTCGTCAAGTTCCGAATCGAGGTAGCTTTTTGTATTGTAAGTCAGGAATTCCATTGCAAAATGCACACCCTGTCCTTCTCTTCCTGGAATATTCAAGTCACGTGGTTTTGTTGCACCCGTAGCTAACACAACCGCATCGTTGTTTTCTAGCAATTTCTCAATCGGAATATCTCTGCCAATATCGGTATTGCACTCAAAAATCACACCCTCATCACGTAATAATTGCACTCGACGCTCTACAATATCTTTGTCAAGCTTCATATTTGGGATACCGTACATTAGTAGCCCGCCAACACGATCGTCTCGTTCATAGACAACCACAGTGTGTCCCGCTTGATTGAGTTGAGCCGCCGCTGCAAGACCTGCAGGCCCTGAACCGACTATAGCTACTGATTTTCCTGTACGGTGCTCGGGTACTTTTGCTATTACCCAACCTTCATCAAAACCCCGGTCAATAATAGCATTCTCGAGATTTTTTATTGTGACCGGGGGGCTGGTGATCCCTAAAACACATGCCCCCTCGCAAGGTGCTGGGCACACTCTTCCAGTAAACTCCGGGAAATTATTGGTTTTATGCAACCGGTCAAGCGCCTCTTTCCAACGCCCTTTATATACCAGGTCATTCCATTCTGGAATTAAGTTATATACTGGGCACCCATTATTTGATTGACAGAAGGGCACGCCACAATTCATACAACGCGCACCCTGTGTCTTGAGATGACCTTCGTCATGAGGTGTATATATTTCTTTAAAATCGGTGATTCTAGCAGTCGGTGATCTATAGGGTTCGACGACTCTATCAAATTCTTTGAAACCTGTGACTTTACCCATTCTAATTTCCTAATTTGTTTCTGTTAACTAACCGACTGCTTGATTTCGAGCTTTTTTTGCATTAATTTCTGAGAGGACTCGTTTGTAGTCGGTTGGCATCACCTTGGAAAAAAAATGACGCTCAGTATCCCAATCCGCCAAAATTTTTCTTGCAACATCTGATCCTGTGTAGAGCAAATGATTTCTGATCATACTTTTCAATTCTTTGATATCGTCTTGATCTTCTAGTTGTTCGAGCTCAAGTGTTCCGGTATTACATAATTTGGGGAAACCTCCATCTCTATCCCAAACGTACGCTATGCCACCACTCATTCCAGCACCAAAATTCCTTCCGGTCCGTCCAAGAATCGCTACCCTTCCACCGGTCATATACTCGCAACCATGATCCCCAACACCCTCTACAACTGCCTTTGCCCCACTATTTCGAACACAAAACCGCTCTGCGGCAATGCCTCTGAAATAAGCTTCGCCTGAAGTCGCGCCATAAAGAGCGACATTTCCTAGAATAATATTATCTTCAGCGATAAATGTGCTTTCTTTTGGCGGTCGAATAATAATTTTTCCGCCCGACAAACCTTTCCCTACATAATCATTAGCGTCTCCGTCTACTTGCAGGGTAATGCCTCCCACTAGCCAAGCACCCAATGACTGTCCAGCAGAACCAACTAAATTAACCTTTATAGTGTCGTCTTTCAGCATGCTTCCGTTGGTCGCCTTGGCGACTTCATGCGAAAGCATAGTACCCACGACGCGGTTGGTGTTAATTATTGGCAAGTCCAGCTCGACTAGCTGACCATTTTCTAGGGCAGGCTTAGCAAGCTTAATAAGTTCATGGTCCAGCGCCTTATCGAGACCATGATCTTGATCGAATACACATCGTACTTCTGTGTTTTCGTAGATAATCTTTGCAGGCGCAAGCATCTTAGACAGATCAACTCCCTTGGACTTCCAGTGGTCCTGAGCCACACGGGTGTCAAGGAGATCAACACGTCCCACCATTGCATCTACGGTTTGAAGACCTAGATCTGCCATAATTAGACGCATTTCTTCTGCAACCATAAACAAGTAGTTAACGACATGCTCCGGTTGCCCTGAAAATTTCTTACGCAAATCAGCGTCTTGGGTTGCGATGCCGACCGGACATGTGTTTAAGTGACACTTTCTCATCATAATGCAACCAAGGGTAACTAGCGGTGCTGTGGACAAACCTATCTCTTCAGCACCAAGTAGAATGGCTATGGCGGCATCGCGCCCTGTCTTAATTTGTCCATCCGTCTGTAAAACTACCCGAGACCGAAGATTATTCATCACAAGGGTCTGATGAGTTTCAGCAATTCCTAGTTCCCAAGGTAGACCTGCATGCTTGATAGACGTCAATGGGGATGCACCTGTGCCTCCATCATGCCCTGCTATCACAAGGTGATCTGTCTTGGCTTTCGTCACGCCGGCAGCGATCGTGCCAACGCCAATTTCAGAGCCCAACTTCACACTAATTCGCGCGCTAGGATTACAGTTTTTTAAGTCGTGGATGAGCTGGGCTATGTCTTCAATTGAATAGACATCATGGTGTGGGGGAGGGCTGATGAGTCCTACGCCAGGCGTCGAGTATCGAATCTTAGCAATAGTTTCATCCACTTTTCCTCCAGGTAGCTCCCCACCCTCACCAGGTTTGGCACCCTGAACGATTTTTATTTGGATTTCATCAGAGTTAGCGAGGTACCACATTGTCACCCCGAAGCGACCTGAAGCCACCTGTTTGATGGCTGATCTCTTGGAATCACCATTAGGCATCGGTGTAAAACGGCGCTCATCTTCTCCACCTTCACCGGTGTTTGATTTACCGCCAAGCCTATTCATGGCGATCGCGAGGGCTTCATGACTTTCGGAAGAAATAGAACCAAGACTCATAGCTCCGGTACAGAACCTTTTTACTATTTCCGACGCGGGCTCAACCGCCTCTAGTGGAATAGATTCGCCTGAATGTTCTCTGAACTTCAATAACCCCCGAAAGGTTGCACTCCGAGTTGAATGCTCATTGGCATGTTTAGCAAAATCCCAATAGGCTTGTTGATCATTGGTACGTGCAGCCACCTGAAGGTTAGAAATGCTCTTTGGATCCCACATATGGGTCTCTCCTCCGCGTCTCCAATGAAAGTCTCCAGGATTAGGCAGTACTTCAATAAGGTTAACGTCTCGTTTTGGGAACGCTAGCTCGTGTCGCTGAGACATCTCTTCAAATAATATTTTAAAATCTACACCTTGTACTCTGCTTGTGGTCCCCACAAAGCAGAGAGAAATAATATCGTCGGCTAGGCCCACCGCCTCAAATATCTGCGCCCCTTTGTAGGATTGTAAGGTTGATATGCCCATCTTCGCCATTACCTTGAGCATTCCTTTTCCGACACCCTTTTTATAAGCGTCTACTATAGATTTTATGTCGGGATAACGACTTTTTTCAAGAAGACCATCCTCTCTAGCCTGCGATAATGCCTCGAAGGCAACATATGGGTTTATAGCGTCTGCACCATACCCCGTTAGAAGGCAATGGTGATGAACCTCTCGAGCTTCACCCGACTCCAGAATAATTCCTATGCGCGCTCTTTCATGGCTGTTTACAAGGTGGTGATGAACCGCACCACACGCTACGAGTGAACTCAATGCCATCCTATCGGCACAGAGCTCTTTGTCTGAAAGTATTATTAGGGAATAATCTTCGGCTATCGCTTTAGATGCCGAAGCACAGATAGAGTGAATACACTCCATCATGCCGTGGAGACCTAAATCCTTTTCAAATGTGATGTCTATTACTTGCGATTTCCATCCTTTATAGTCGATGTTTTCTAGTGCGCTCAATTCCTCATTTGACAGTATCGGCATTTCCAATTTCAATCGATTAGCATGATTTTCTGAGCATCCTAGGACATTTTGCTCTGGTCCAATGAAACATCTAAGTGACATTACTACTTCTTCTCGAATTGAATCTATGGGCGGGTTGGTGATTTGAGCAAAGAGCTGTTTGAAATAGTCGTACGACATCCTCGATTTTTCAGACAAGCATGCCAGCGCGGAATCATTACCCATTGAGCCGAGCGGATCTCGTGCCTCATTCACCAGAGGTATCAACATGAACTCCATAGTCTCAACCGTAAATCCGAAAGCCTGCATTCGCTGCATCAGATCACCCGGGCGGGGTTTAATAGGAGCATTCTTATTCACCAGGCATTCTAGGTTCAGAACTTGATTTGAAAGCCAGTCCGCATATGGATGCTTTCGAGCAAAATCGTGCTTTAATTCGTCATCGGGCACCATACGACCTTTTTTAAAATCGATTAAGAACATTTTGCCAGGCTCCAGACGGCCTTTGAATTTGATATTAGATGGTTCGACTGCCAGCACCCCGACCTCGGACGCCATGATTACCCTATCGTCGTGGGTGATATAGTACCGACTTGGTCGCAATCCATTTCGGTCTAAGACCGCGCCAATATAATCGCCATCACAGAACGCAATGGACGCAGGACCATCCCAAGGCTCCATAAAAGCAGAGTGGAACTCATAAAACGCCTTCTTTTCAGAATCCATGTTCGAGTCCGATTGCCAAGCCTCAGGAACGGTCATCACGACAGACTCCTGTAGACTTCGGCCTGACATCATTAAAAATTCTAGTACATTATCCAGCGAGCCTGAGTCTGAGCAATCTGGCTCAACAATTGGAAATAACTTTGTGATATCTTTGCCGAAAAGTTCAGATTGAACATTACCCTCTCTCGCAGACATTTGGTTTTTGTTGCCACGAAGCGTATTGATCTCTCCGTTGTGACTCATGTACCTATTTGGCTGAGCTCTGTCCCAAGACGGGAACGTGTTTGTACTAAAACGGGAATGTACCATAGCCAAATGCGTTGCGTATCTTGGGTCATTTAAATCCGGATAAAAGGGGAAAACTTGTGCGGGTGTGAGCATGCCTTTGTATACAATTGTCTTGGAGGATAAAGTACAAGCGTAGACAAGATTACCTTGGTTTAGCGCATCATTCTGTCTAAGCTCAGCCGTAAAGCTTTTTCGAATAACATAAAGTACCCGTTCAAAATCTTTGGAGCTCGACTCACTCGATTTCACAAACATCTGCTCGATTTCGGGCATCGCATCTCGCGCGGCTGGGCCGATATTCGATACTGTTGGCTCGGTTGGAACCTTTCTCCAAGTAATAAACTTTTGTCCATTTTGCCTAACAATACTTTCTATACGTTCTTTACAAAATTTTCTTTCGATGCTGTCAGTTGGTAAAAAGATATTACCCACTGCATATTTCCCTTCCTCAGGGAGATCGAACCCAAGTTCTATGGCTATAGATTTAAAGAACGTGTGAGGTATTGCCGTCAAGATTCCCGCGCCATCCCCCGTATTTTCCTCAAAACCGCAACCTCCTCGATGGTCCATCCTAGAGTTGAGGTGATAAGCGTCTTGCATCATCTGATGGCTGGCTTCTCCGCGAATATTTGCTACGAAACCTACACCGCAGGACTCTTTCTCTTGATCGGATGAGTACAGCCCGAAGTCTTTTGGGAACCCCCTTCGTCCATCTAAACGTTTATTGGTAGAGCCTTCCCTTTGTGTACCTAGCATATAAATTTCGCTACCGTAAGATGTTGTCGCCTGCTTCGAACGTTTTGTCGCTCGGGATGAGGATTGTTTAAATACTTATTAGCGTTTAACCTAAACACATGGTTGGGACCATAGTCACTCCCTTCGATGGACCCCCAGTGCCCTACGAATTTTATATTCATACGTATTATGCTACAAAATCGACTTGTTAGTTTAAGCCCTTTTTCGGAGGAACCGTTAGAAAAAAAGGTCTAGGAGTCAAACGATACCATCGGTGCAAGTAAAGTCAAGCTGAGATAAATCAGTCTGATATGCTAAATCTGAGGTTACCGGCAAAGTTTTTTGGAGAGTCATCAAAATTTGAAGTGCATAATGCTTAATTTTTACAAGAAACAGTTTAATGTTGTTGCCAATAAGATATCCATCAGTTTTCTGAGGAAAAGTCTGTTTCAGTGCACAGAACTACACAGTGCTAAAATTTGATGCGGACAACATAAATCATGTTTGCTGGCACAATGATGATCTGGATATATTGTCTGAGAGTTTAAGGCATAAAAACTGCCAATAGACGTAGTGATGGATTACATATTGAACTGGAGGGTAATGATATGGCTACAAATATTACAATAACAGATGTTGGTCCACGTGATGGCCTTCAGAACTTAGCCAGGGTACTCTCTGTGGTAGAGAGAGCAAGCCTAATCAATTCGCTGATTAAAGCTGGTGTTTCTTCCATAGAAATAGGGAGCTTTGTATCCCCTCGCGCAGTTCCTGCGATGAAAGATACTGATTCGTTATTTAATTTGTTAGAGGTTAACGATAACGTTGATTATTTTGCATTGGTGCCAAATCTTAAGGGCTATCAATTAGCACAAAGTATAGGAATAAAGAATGTCGTTTTAGTTGTTTATGCAAGTAATTCTATGTCAAATAGCAATGTTGGCATTACCATGAAAGAGGCAGAAGCCTCTGCGATCAAGATAATAAAACAGGCGATCATTGACCGTATCAAAATAACTGCAACTATATCTGTGGCGTTTGGGTGTCCATTTGAGGGCAATATTGATCCTGCCGTATCGGTGGATTTAATAGATAAGTTATCAGACGCTGGCGCAGATAGATTGGTTTTAGCAGATACGATTGGCGCAGCAAATCCACGGCAAGTATCGTCTTTAATGAATCGCCTCACTGAAAAGAGTGATCCTCAATTTTTGGGTTGCCACTTTCATGATACACGGGCGATGGGATTAGCCAATGTATATGCTGCATTGGAGTCGGGTATTCGATATTTTGATACCTCGATTGCGGGGCTCGGAGGCTGTCCATTCGCACCGGGTTCCTCTGGAAACGTAGCGACGGAGGATGTCGTGATGATGCTCGACCAAATGGGATATTGTACTGGAATTAACCTGAGTGAACTTTTATCTGCATCGAAATTTGCTGCAGAGCTTACTGCGTCAAAGTCGTCAGGACGTGCCTTCACCTGGTTGAATAGCCAACGCTGAGGATTAACTTTGTCAGTGGCTATCAAAAATAAAAGAGATTGATGTATGGGTATTCATTGGTATCCGGGGCATATGCATAAAGCAACAAAAGCGATGATCGAGTTGTTGCCCAAAGTTGATATTATAATTGAACTTATCGATGCTCGGATCCCCTACAGTAGCTCAAATCCAGTTATTGCAAAGGTCTCGAGAGAGAAGGCGCGAATAAAAATACTTAACAAGACCGATCTTGCAGACCCGAAGATCACCGCGCTCTGGCGGAAAACTTTTGATAATGTCCATAGCGTGAAGACTCTTGCTTGCGATCTTGGGACAAAGAATCAAATTCCGCAAATCATGGATCTTTGTTGTTCTCTCTCAGATAAAAAGGTTGGCCACCCTACATTGGTGCTAGTTGTGGGTATACCTAACGTGGGTAAATCTACCCTGATAAACGCATTGGCGGGTAGGCGTGTGGCCTCGACCGGTGATGAACCAGCTGTCACTAAAGGACAACAGAAAGTGAAGTTGCGAAATGGAATTATGTTAGTCGATACGCCAGGAATCCTTTGGGGGAAAGTAGAAAATGAATCAAGTAGTTTTAGACTTGCCGCGACGGGAGCAATAAAAAATACTGCAATGACCTATGAAGAGGTGGCAATTTTTGTTGCCAAATATCTTTTGGAAAATTATCCTAAGTCGGTCAAGGAGCGTTATAATCTGGGTAATTTGCCGTTAACTGAATCGGATCTTTTAGACCAAATTGGAATAAAACGCGGTTGCCTTTGTGGGGGAGGTCGGATAGATCGAGAACGCGCAGCAACAATTTTTATTAACGAGCTACGCTCCGGTGCTGTAGGAAAAATAAGCTTCGAAACCCCAGATTTGATCGACCAGGAATCATTGCATTTGGAAACCTCTTTGACTGGTTCCACAGATGTTGAGGGCTGAAGCCGTGAATGTGGTCAATTAATCAGTAAAACTTTAGGACGCTAAAAACAACGAAGACGGGGTTAGAGACTACCATCCAAGTAGAGATTGACTAGTCCATATCTGTCTTTGGACTTGCAACTTCCTTAAAATGAGTTAATCTCTCAGTACTTTCATACTATCTGCCAATATGAACTTATTAATCACTGGTTTTTTGTACGTCGTCTATCCTTTGTTGATGGTATTTCTGATAATCCCACACAAGCTTGGTTATTTTTTTCATAAGAATTTACGCACCTATCTGATTGTGCTTGGCATTATGCTTCTCTCAGTGAGCGGGTACGCAGGCTATTTGCAATTATGGAGTAATGATGACGACATTTTACAATTCCAAATGTTTTGCATTGTTGGGGCGCTATACTCCCCTCTACACTTCGTAATCACACAGCCGTTTGAGCCTCAATTTCATGAACTTCATAGATGGATTTTGAATAAAACGTTGGGTGGCCCCCCAACAATCGACTGAATATTCGCATTTATCGGAGCATTCATTTTTAATTGCGTCTTCGCCCATTAAATACCTCGACAATTCTCATGTGTTGCTATTGTCCTACATCTTAAATCTTTTGGTCGTTTTTCCTCTGATAATCAATCCACTCTAGGAGGTCGACGTACACTTCAGCTCGGTTTGTTTCGTTAAAGATTTCATGTCGACCCTCCGGATACAGCTTCGTATCAACATTATGTAATCCCGCATTAGAAAGTTTTTTGAATAATGCGTGCATGTCTTTTCCGAAACGACCTACGGGGTCCTTATCACCTGCGACAAGGTATATAGGGAGTTGAGAGTTTAATTTTTTGAGGGCTGAGGGGTTAAACAACTTTGAGGCCGCTGCAAAAAAGTCGAGCCAAGATTGAGTAGATATAGGCTGCCCGCATAGGGGATCACTAACGTATTTATCCACAATTATTGGGTCCCTGGAAAGCCAATCGAAGTCGGTTCGTGTGGTTCCCAAAGTTCGATTAAAACTTTTAAATGAAAGATATTGTAATAATTTGCTTGATGATCTCCTGCCTAATCTTAATTTCTCAAATGATGCAATCAACTTGCCGAATCTGTAGGAAAGAGCGGGTGAACATGTTACGCCACTCAGCACTAGCGCGCGCGGCGAATTGTCAGGAGAATTGCATTCTTGACAAAGATTTAGCGCGAGCAAGGCTCCCATGCTATGTCCAATGATGCATGGATGCAGACCGGTTTCTTGTTTTAGTTTGTTGAGCAACTGTTTTTGGTCATTTAATAATAAATCCCAGCTTTTTTGATCGCCCAAATGATTCAAGTTATTTGAATTTAAGCCTGTTTGGCCATGTCCCCGATGATCGCCTGCAGACACAAAATACCCGTTTGACCGCAGATATCCTCCTAAATTTTCGTAACGCGCAGCGTGCTCGCTCATTCCGTGGATGATATGTATCCAGCCAGAATTCTTTTTTGGCCGCCACGTATAATAATTTATGTCACAAGTATTTCCATCAGTCGAACTGACCATAAAATTGCGTGTTTTCATTGAATTTACCTAGCTTTTTTTAATCCTTTACGGCAAAACTACTTTGAAAAAAACTTAATTTGTCTTATCTTTCGTTTTACAAGATTCATTTAAACATATGGTAGTCCTGATACTGTGAAAAATAGAAAACTAACCTTAATTGAAACGCCATATGAAGGGATTTCAACGGAGCAATATCAAACTGAAAAACGTCGTCTTCAAATTGAATTACTGCGTATCCAACAGCAGCTCATAAAAAATGGCTCCCGGATGGCCGTTGTGTTTGAGGGCAGAGATGCGGCCGGAAAGGGATCTACAATTAAACGGTTTATGGAGAACCTTATACCGTCTAATGCGCATGTGGTTGCTCTCGGAATCCCTAGTGACAGGGAATCAAAGCAATGGTTTAGGCGTTATGAAAGGTATTTGCCAGAGCCTGGGAACATGACATTCTTTGATCGTTCTTGGTATTCGAGAGCGTTAATAGAGCCAACGATGGGGTATTGCTCAGAAAAGCGGTATAAATATTTCATGAAAAACGTATTGCGTTGGGAGCACAGCAATATTGAGAGCGGATTATTGATGGTAAAGTTCTATCTATCTATAAATCAGGAAACTCAGCTATTTAGATTTGGAGATAGGTTAAGTGATCCACTCACCTATTGGAAGTTTTCTGAAAATGACCTGCATGCTCGCAGAAAATGGAAAATCTTTACTCAGTTCAAGGAGCAGATGTTTAGCCATACCTCCTCGGATATGTCTCCATGGGTCGTCATTGCAGCCAATAAAAAGCGTGAAGCAAGACTCACTGCCATGTTATATTTGGTGCGAGCTTTTGGACGTTGCGCATTTGAACCGTTGACAGGGAAAGACGTAAAAACAGGTTACAGTATACAAATCGGTGGAGTCAAATTCAGTAATCTTAGCCTTCAACAGACTGCAATATTAAAACATCTTATAAACTCAGATAAAAACACCGCTTAATTTTACTTTGGTGACGGAAAAACGGTTGTTTTCACTCCAAGCATTTTAGAATACAGGATCACACAAGTACCATGACTTTGAAAACGCTCACAAGTACGCTTAGCCTTCCCGTAATTGAGTCGGCAGGCGGGTTGGTTTGTAATCGAAACCACCACATTCTGCTAATTTTTAAGCGGGGCAAGTGGGATATGGCGAAGGGTCGCGTTGAAGATGCGAAATGCCCTGAGATAAGTGCTCTCAGGGAGGTCAATGAGGAGACGGGACTTGCGATGGATAAACTGACTATTGAGGGGAAGCTTGTCTCTACATGGCACACCACTCGACATCAGAATATTAAATATTTAAAGAAAACTCATTGGTTTCTGATGTGCTATAATGGAGATGACGATCAAACGAAGCCGCAGGTCGAAGAGGGCATTATTGAATGTCGGTGGATTCACTTGAGTGATTTACCAGCCTATCGGCAGTTGTTGCCGGTTCGGATAGATTATGTAGTGGATTTTTGGCATCAAAATCTTGCTTATTCCCCAAGATGTTAGCGCGCTCAAAAGGGTCCTTTAGCACGAGTCCGTCATATTACCCATATCCTTAATTTTTGAAATCACGTAAGCTTGACGATATAAAGTCTTCCAGCTTTGAAACTGCTTCAGTTTTTCTTCCGGCCCGCCCCAACAGACATATATCTAAATAACCAAGTGGTGGTAAATCTGCAGTTTCCTCAAGAATTTTTAAGCTTTCGGGTACCGTTGATTTTGCGAGTGCTGTTACACCCAGCCCAGCCTCGATAGCAGACTTTATTCCTGATAAGTCAGGATTGGTGTGAACAATACGCCATGGTCGCATTATCTTGTTTAAATGGAAAAAGATTCGCTCTCGATATATGCAGCCCTCTTTGGCAAGAATTAGTGGAATTTCCCTGCACTTTTCAACCTGATGCGACTGACTGCCCACCCAGACTAACTGGTCGCTGGTGATCACATTTTTTTTTGCTTTTGACGATTGCTGATGAACCGTCAATATAAGGTCATACTTATTTAGCTGCTGCGTTTGTATTAAATTACGACTTAAGTCGCTGACGATCTCTAGAGCCACATGGGGATATGCTGCGTTGAACCGGCCGAGTATTGAGGGGATTAGTGTTATTGCAAACTCACTTGGTATTCCGAGGCAGACATTTCCTTGTAATTCCGGCTGTCGGTATTCTCCAATAATCTCATCATTAATTGTAATGATCTGTCGAGCGCGAACACACAATTTTTCTCCATCAAGAGAGGGTATAAGTCGCTTTTTTACTCTCCGAAAAAGTGAAGACTCGAGAATTTCCTCAAGCTTTTTTATCTGCAGACTTACTGCTGGTTGCGAGCGTCCAAGTTGGTCAGCGGCGGTTGTCACACTCCCTGAATCGTAAACAGCCAAGAAGGCTCTGAGAGCATCTGTCGGAAGGTTTCTCATAAAAAATAATATTTAAAATCCTAATTAAAACATATAAATTATTAATTTAACAAATGGATGCTGGATGACTTATCTTAGTCAAGTGGAATCTGGAAAGTAGGACCCAGCTATTGCTTGATAACTTGAAAAAGACTTGTTTGCACAGAATGCATCTTGATTATAGGGCAAGAATGGTGCCGTTTGCTGGATACATTATGCCAATGCAGTATCCCGGAGGTATTTTAAATGAGCATCTTCATTGCAGGACGTCTGCCGCGCTCTTTGATGTATCGCATATGGGTCAAATAACTGTTAAGGGTCTTGATGCCACACTGCAATTAGAGAGACTCATGCCAACTGATCTCTCAGCATTGAAAATAGGTGATGGCTGTTACTCCTTTTTGACCAATGAAGATGGTGGTGTGATCGACGACCTTATTGTTACAAGGATTGAATCCGATACTTTTTCTTTAATAGTGAATGCGTTGAACAAGTTAGAGGATTTACGGCACTTGTCCCAAAACTTGCCGAACTTAAGTATCCAGTTGAATGATCGTGCGTTACTGGCCCTTCAGGGGCCTTCTGCATCGGATGTTTTGGATTCACTTACTTCTGATTTAGATTCCCTTTCGTTTATGCAGTCCCGAGTGAGCCGCATTCAGAGAATCGATTGCTCGATATCTCGCACCGGTTACACAGGAGAGGACGGTTTCGAAATATCTTTGCCACCTGATGGGGCGTCCGACGTAGCGCAGATCCTTTTGAAAGATGAGAGAGTAGGTTGGGCTGGGCTCGGTGCACGAGACACTCTGCGTCTTGAATCTGGCTTGTGCCTACATGGACAAGATCTCACTAATGATAGAACACCGGTCGAGGCTGGTCTTGGTTGGAGCATCAGTCCCAGCCGCTGTTACGGTGGCAGTGCTGAGGGTGGATACATAGGCTCACAAAAAATAATGCAGCAACAACGTGATGGTGTTGACTTTATGCGAGTTGGTTTGACGGTCCAAGGGCGCGTCCCTGTGAGAGCTGGTACATCATTATTAAATGAGTCTGGAGAAATTGTTGGCAAGGTTACCAGTGGTAGTTTTTCTCCTATCCTGAACAAGCCGATTTCAATGGCTTACGTTGACACTGAGTATGCGCCACAGGGTACTAAACTATTTGCTGAGGATCGTCGTGGCCATCGGTCGCTTCAAATAGTGTCGATGCCTTGGGTGAAAAAGCGTTACAAACGCGAGTGATTTTTATCCGTTTCAATGGCCCAAAGTTACGATAAATGTTCCTCCATCTCAAGGATAAAGTGTTATGAATGCAAAACTACCTCCTAAAATTCCAACAAATATTGAGCTAGAGAAAATATTGAGCTCTGAGTCTTTTCAATCTCGCCACATTGGCATCAATAAAGAGCAGAGTGGTTTAATGTTGCAAGAGTTGGGTTTTGAAAACTTAGACAGTTTCCTTGAGGCGCTAGTTCCCCAATCGATCCGATGCCGAGAAAAACTGAATCTCGCTGAATCTATTTCGGAGACTTCAGCGATAGACAAGCTATCAGCTATCGCAAATAAAAATCAGTGCTTCGAGTCCTTTATTGGTCAGGGATACTACGGAACTGAGACACCTTTTGTTATTCAACGAAATATACTTGAAAATCCTGCTTGGTATACGGCCTATACGCCCTATCAGCCCGAGATATCGCAGGGAAGGCTTGAGGCTCTGATTAATTTTCAGACAATGGTGAGCGATCTTGCCGGTCTCGACATATCTAATGCCTCTATGTTGGATGAGGGGACGGCCGCTGCAGAGGCCATGAGTATGGCGAGGCGTACCTCAAAAAGTACTAGTAACCGCTTTTTTATTGATCATGATTGCTTCGTTCAGACTATATCTGTTGTGTCTACTCGAGCAAAAGCCGCAGGATTTGAGGTGGTCATAGGTGATCCACAAGCTAATTTAGCTGATCTTGATGTTTTTGGAATTTTGCTCCAGTATCCGGGTAGTTCAGGGGAGATAAGACACTTCTCAAAAGTGATCGAAAAAGCTCACAGCGGCTTGGCGAAAGTGATTATGGCTGCGGATATCTTGTCATTGTTATTGCTCAAGTCCCCGGGAGAACTGGGTGCGGACATTGCCGTTGGCACCACTCAGCGGTTTGGGGTTCCAATTGGTTTTGGTGGTCCTCATGCTGGATACATTTCCGCTAGAACTGAACTAAAGCGCTCTATGCCGGGTCGGCTGGTGGGTTTGTCTATTGACCGAGATGGAAAACAGGCATATAGGTTATCTCTACAAACTCGCGAGCAACATATTCGTCGGGAGAAAGCGACATCCAATATCTGTACCGCCCAAGTGTTACTAGCGGTCATTGCGTCGATGTATGCATGTTATCATGGTCCCAAAGGACTTAAAAAAATAGCGCAACGAGTCCATGCTTTGACAGCGATCTTAGCATCTGGAATTGATTGGTTGGGTTTCGATAGGATTAACAAACACTTTTTTGACACTCTCACAGTCAAGACAGGTAGTCAAACTACGAAGATCCATGAGCGGGCAATTGCTCGGAGAATAAACTTGCGTAGGGTAGATAGAAATACTGTTGGACTCTCACTTGATGAGACTGTAACGCCTTCTACTGTGGAAGCTCTATGGGAAATCTTCCAGCCAGATAGCTCGATTAATTTTTCAGCAGTCGCCTTGAGTGCCGAATTTAAGCTCCCTGCAGAATTCTGCAGATGCGATGCAGTCCTTAAAAATTCAGTTTTTAACGATTATCAAACTGAAACTGAAATGTTGCGTTATTTACGCCGTTTAAGTGACAAGGATCTGGCTTTAGACAGAACGATGATCCCCTTGGGGTCATGCACGATGAAGTTAAATGCAACTAGTGAAATGGTGCCAATCACTTGGCCTGAGTTCAATAGGATGCATCCTTTTGCTCCTTTTGATCAGGTGTCTGGATATTTAGAGATGATAAAAGACGTTCAAGATATGTTGATTGCGTGCACTGGATACGATGATATTTCTCTACAACCTAATGCTGGTTCTCAGGGAGAGTTTGCCGGCTTACTCGCTATAATGGGGTATCATCAAAGCCGATCTGAAGGGCATCGGAATATCTGTCTTATTCCCAGCTCAGCTCACGGGACCAACCCAGCTTCTGCACAGATGTGTGGCATGAAGGTTGTGGTAGTGAGCTGTGATTCCAATGGGAATGTGGATTTGGATGACCTAAAAACTAAAGCACACATACACGGTGAAAATTTAGCAGCATTAATGATCACTTATCCTTCCACTCATGGAGTTTTTGAGCCTCAGATAACTGAAATTGCCGACACTGTCCATAGTTATGGCGGTCAGGTATACATAGACGGCGCAAATTTTAATGCTATGGTGGGTTTGTGTGCCCCAGGTAAATTTGGAGGTGACGTATCCCATTTAAACTTACACAAAACTTTTTGTATTCCTCATGGGGGGGGTGGTCCAGGGATTGGTCCGGTTGCAGTAAAAAAACATCTTGCTCCTTTCATCCCCTCATCTCCGCTCCACAAGAGTGGCTCCAAATACCAAATATCCAGCTCTCCATTTGGATCTGCATCTATCCTACCCATAACGTGGATGTATGTGCGTATGATGGGTCCAAATGGTTTGAAAAATGCTACTGAAATTGCGAACTTAAGTGCTAATTATATCGCTCACAGACTGCGAGAATATTACCCAGTCTTGTACACGGGTAAAAATGGATTGGTCGCTCATGAGTGTGTGCTCGACATCAGACCAATCACAACGTCATCTGGAATCACTGTGGACGACATCGCCAAGCGCCTGATTGATTACGGTTTCCATGCGCCAACCATGTCTTTTCCCGTCCCCGGAACACTTATGATCGAGCCAACTGAAAGCGAGTCTAAAGTTGAGCTTGACCGGTTCTGTGGTGCATTGATTGCCATTAGACTAGAAATCGCAAAGGTTGAGGATTATGAGTGGTCGCTAGAGGATAACCCGCTGGTGAATGCGCCTCACACGTCAGAGCAGGTAACGAATAATCATTGGCCACATGAATACACACGGCGGGTGGCAGCATATCCAAATCTATCTGAATGCGGTGAGAAATATTGGCCACCGGTTGGGCGAATTAATAGTGTCTATGGGGACCGGAATTTTCAATGTTCCTGTCCGGATATTAAAATATATCAGCAAGATTGATCCCTTCTTTACTCGCTGGAAAGGTGATTTGGTGATGATTGTTTGATAACGTGCTCCCTGTGTTGATAGTCTTGTACGTTTTTTAAAACTGTGGTTTTGGCAATGAATTTTTACGGCAGTATTTTTCTTTTTGCGGTAGCAGTCCTGTTACTGACCCGGTATCCGATAACGTGGTTTTTTAGGCGTCTTTTGAAATTGTCGTCCTGGGTAACGCTCGGTGTTCTGGAGCTTTTGATTGCAGGAGCCGTACTTGGATATTTCCTCACGCAACCTTTCTGGATGGATTACACCGGAAACATATTAGTAGTGGTCATTGGGTGTCTCGCTGTGATCGAGGGATTGTTCGTTATCTTTGCGGAGAGTTACTTGCGAAGCTTGACCAAGTTAATTCTCGCACACTACTACAGATTTGCGATTCCAGTTGCGGTACTTCTCATCGGCTTGGGCTGTTATCTACTGCTTTGGTCTTACGCAGGAGATTTACGTGACATTTCCAACTGCGAGGGTGATCAACACCTTTCCGTTATTTGCGATGTTGATTATCCTGAGGACCTTGTGTTGACCCCTGACAGCTACTTCTTTATTGCGCCGCAGTTCGGCGGTATTGGACCTTTCGTTAAACTTGAAAACCGCCGCCCTGGGAAACTTTCCCTCGTGAATATTGCCGAAAAAACTGCCCGGGATTTAGACATAAGATTTTCAGATAACACTTGGGGCGATGGGGTTTGTGAGAGGTCGCAGGATGATTTGATGGAACCGCATGGTATTGATTTAGCCCAGCGGGCGGATGGAACTTATCAGCTTGCAGTCGTTAATCACTACTTAGGCGACAGGATAGAAATGTTTGAACTCGTCAGAAAGGATGCGAGTTGGATGCTTGTGTGGAGAGGTTGTGTACGCGTGCCGGAGGTATATTATTTAAATGACATAAGCGTGTCAGACGATGGAAGTTTTTATACATCGCACATGTATCACCCTGATTTTACAATTTTGGATTTTGCGCTCGTGGGGCTTTTTAAGTATAACACAGGATATGTGATGCGCTGGGACAGGGAGCATGGTTTTGGGCAGGTCCCCGGATCGGAGGGCGCGCATCCAAACGGACTTATTTTTGATTCAGAAAGGGATGTACTCTATGTGGCTCATACTTTGGGCGATCGCATAGATGTCCTGGATATGGCAACAAGGACTATCTTGGAAACCTTTCGTCTCAACAGCCCTGATAATCTGATCATGAAAGATGGCTTTGTTTGGGCCACATCCTGGGACCATGAGATATTGGATACAGTTCCTTGTAAATTACATTTTCCTTGTGCTTTGCCTTTCTCGATTTATCAGCTTGAACCAATTACCTTGGAATTAATCAATAAATGGCGCTTTAATCATACCAAAATAGGCATGCCGACTGTAGCTTATCCATTAGACGGCAGAAATTGGATTGGCGCAGCATACTCTGATCGGGTAGTGTTCTTTTCAATCGAGAACTGATAGAGGCGACCATAGGGTCGCCTTTTCAGGATACATTTTAAAATGTTTTTGACACTGTCAAGCCATATGTTCTAGGCATGTTTTGATAACCAAAGAAACCCCCTGGAGTGGCAGGTGTTGCCGCTGCCGAGAGGAGATACGAATTATCAGTGAGATTTCGCCCCCATAACCGAATCGATGTAGTGGCCATGTTAAAGCCGATGGAGGCATTTAAATCGCTTTGTTTTCTTGCTGCTGCCGCTTTGGTAAGTCCATCTGTCAGGGAATGCTCGCTCTCGTAGTAATATTCTAACCTCGCATATCCCCCGCGCTCTGGGGAACCCCAGTTGATTGTGAAGTTTAAGTTAGCCGCAAGTTCCGGTACTCCCGCAGGTCTAAATCCCGAAAAATCGCCATTATTAGTTGCAGGGCAACTTGTTTCGGTAGTGAGGGCTTGGAAACTGGGAACCGCTGCTAGGTACCAAGCACCCAAACACGGACCACCTGTGTACGTTTCATATTCTGCATCAATTTTTGCGGCGGAAAATCCTATAATTTGATTTTCACTTAGAGCGAGAATACCGTCAACTTCAATACCTCTGTGTCGTTCTTCCTCTGCGTTTGCGAGTCGAAATCCACCTCCCACGAACTGGTTAATCTGGAAGTTTTCGATTAATTGGTCGAAGATTGCGATATTTAAGAATCCTCCCTCAAATGATGTCTTAAATCCGCCCTCTACCGAAGTAGAGTCCTCGCCTAATGCGTCGGTAATACCCCCATCGCCACTATAAATCATACTAAGGATTTTTGGTTTGAAGCCTGTTGAGTGACTGACATAGAGCATCATGTTTTCAGACAGATCATAGGACAATTTAATGGTGTGAGTAAATCCATTATCATCAGATGTTCCGTCATGTTCT
>MDTB01196152.1_pt1 | contig 27358 bp, 58 predicted proteins | sample 811161 | NCBI WGS metagenome assembly MDTB01 (sample SAMN05326650, study PRJNA326480) | marine metagenome | isolation source: seawater | place: Mediterranean Sea | collected 2009 | reverse complement strand
GAAATCCAAAGTAAAATTGATTCCAAAAAGTATCAACGTAATCGAGCATCTTCTTACCCAGCAATAGGCGATCAACTGGATATGCTATTTCACGCTATTGATGCAGGAAAAGTAGACAAGACTTCTGATTTCTACAAGAGTTTAAAAGCAGTCAAAGACAAGTATCCTAAAGGATAATCATGGCAGGAACGATCAAGTTAGACGGAACGACATTTCTTACTAAAAGTGGATCTACTTTTACACAGACAAATACAACATTAGGGTCAGATGTTGTTTTTCCTGCTGGTCATGTTTTGCAAGTCGTACAAACTGTAAAAACAACAATTACAAGCAGATCAAATAGTAACACTTCACATGATTGGGAAGACATTTCTGGGATGAGTTGCAATATTACGCCAAAAACAGGAAGTAAAGTTTTAGTACAAGCTTCCATAAATGTGGCTGGACAAAATGGTTATTCTAACACAATTAGATTAGTACGAGGATCAACCCCTATTTGTGTCGCAACGGATGCACAATCTAGTCAAATGGCAGGTACTGGTTTTTTTAGAGGTAATAGTGATGTTGAAACACGACCTCAAAGCATAGTTTTTTTAGATACATCATCGGGGGGAGATGGTTCTACGGCAATCACTTATAAAATACAGTGGGATGGTGAAAATGGTGGATTAATGGTTTTAAACAAACACTATAGTGATGCGAATACTTACCCACAAGCACGATTGGCTTCCACAATAGTATTAATGGAGGTAGCAGGATGAGACATGAAGCAATTTACAATACACATCCTAAAGTAGTTCAAATAGATGGTGATACAGATGCGTTTGATAAAGATTGGAATAAAGTTGAACTGGATGAAGCTAAAGTCACAGAAGAAGTAAAACGTCTAGAAGCCAACTATGATGCGAAAAAATACCAACGTGACCGAGCAGTAGCTTACCCAAGCATCGAAGACCAGCTTGATAAAATCTACCATTCTGGAATTGATGAGTGGAAAAAAGATATTAAGGCAGTGAAAGACAAATTTCCGAAGCCATGATTGCTCTATGTGGAAAATACTAGGACTTCTACTTATATTTGGAGTAATGGGTTTTGGTTTAATTCTACTTATTTTAGCAACAACTGGTAGTTTGTAGATATTAATTGTTGATTTTATATGAAACGTAAAATACATATAAATCAGCATCACATTCGACATAATAAAAAAGTTGGTTTTAACGAAAAACCAGTTGTAACTGTTAAAAGTTATAAAGAAAATATTAAATGTGATGGGGTAGAAATAGATGGCCCTTCAAAAGTTGTATATTCACCAGACAAACCATTACCTTGTGGAGCTAAAGTATGGATTGAAACAGATTCACCTGTAACTCCCTTGTTTGGCGAGTAATCGGTGATATGACGTAGGGTAATCAAGTGTGCAACCTCCCTTAAAAAATGCACAAACTCATTACTTGAAAATCTATATCCGACAGGTTACGATGTCTACTAATATCACCGATTACTGAGCGTCTTATGACCTTCGAAAGACAACTAATAATTACTGGTATATCTAGTGCTACTGTATTAATTTTTGCAGTAGGCGGTTGGATGGCAAATTCTATTCATAATTTAGAAAATAAATCTAATAAAATTCATACAGATTTAGAAGTTGTAAAATACCAAGTTGTTAATTTAAATGAAAAGTTTGATAAATACATAGATAGAACTGCGGTCATTCCTCTTTTGCTCAGAGATAATTATGCATCACTAAAAGAGCAAACTAAAATACTAGAGGAACCCCATGAAGAATTTTAAACTACTAATTATCAGTTTGTCATTTATCATTTTTTTACCATTTACTTCTATATGCCAAGAACTACCTCGTAGCGATAGTCAAACTATTGCAGAATATCATCCGCATGAACGTAATTACGATAGATTATATAGAAAAAACCCACATCACGATACGCATTACAGAGAACCAGTAAGATCTCAACCTCCCCCTCAAGCAGATGGCCCAAAAGATTATATAAACCAAGCAATACAGATGTTGCTAAATCACGGAATCACAGGATTAATTCTCTTGATTCTTGGTTGGTGGTATTATAAAAGGCAAGCAACATGGGATAAAGAATCTGCTGAAATGCGTAAAGAACTTATGACTTATGTTAAAGATGATCAAGAATCTGATTATAAATTTATACAAAAACTTGATCAACTTTGCGATGAGGTTGCTAGACTTAGGGACGAAGTTCAACACCTTAAAAAATGACTTACAATAGTAACGATATAGATGAAACAGAAGAAGAAATAATCGACCATCTGAGTGAACTTCAGAAAGAAAGAATTGAAAAACGAAAATTAATTCAATTCGCTGGTAGATTACTTATAACAGTTTTTGTAATAAGTATGTTCGTTATGCTTCTTTTGTTACTTTTCTATGTAAAAGATAGCGATGAGCAATACCGAGATATAATCAACGTAACAGTTGGTGGATTTTTAGCTTCATTTGGTAAAATAATTGATTGGTGGTTCAAAAGTGAGGACATAAAAGAAAGATAACATGAAAAAAGATAAAAAAGATGCCATGAAAAAAATGGCAGTTAAGAAGAAAACTAGTATAGGTAAATCCCGTAGATCAAGACCTTTAAACAAAAATAAAAAAAGAAATTGGAAAAAATATAGAGGTCAGGGTAAATGAATGCTACTGTTATAATAAACAAATGGACACTTGCAACTGTACAAGTGATCTATTACGTTCCAGATTATTTACATATTATAAATGAATTTTCATGGCAGACAAAGGATCAGTTACCAGAATATCCAAGAATAAAAAGATTTTTAGATTATTGGGATAAAAATATAGATGGCCCAATCAAAGATGTTTATATTCATGACCATGAAGAGGAAAAAATTAAATATGTGGATAGATTATTCAAAATTAATTGAGTTTTAAAATGAAATATTTAATTGTAATTTTAATTGTTTTTTTTGCTAGTTGCTCTAAACCTGTTGAAAAACCTAGATATTCAGGAGATCATGACACGGAAACTATAAGAGGTATGTGGCACGTTTGCTATATGACTCATAAAAAAGTAAATAGATTTGCTCCAGAATTATATCTTTGGAAACTTTGCGATTGCGTTATTGATAAATCTAGGGAAGAATATAAGTCTACTGAGTACGAAAAATACTCAGGTGATAATTTAACTAAATTCTTTAAAGATGCTAATTTAGAATGTGCGCTAAAGATAAAAAAAGTAGAACCAAAAATACCCCAACTAGGAACTATGTAGATGAAGATAGAAAGATTCCTTTCTGTCCAGAATGTCATAGTTATCCATGTAGTTGTGACGATAATATTTAAAAGGTTTTATGATTGAAAAAGGTGGAGAAAAATTTAGCGGATATAACAAGCCAAAACGCACACCTAGTCATCCTAAAAAAAGCCATGCTGTTTTGGCAAAAGAAGGTGATAAAGTTCGTTTGATTCGTTTTGGTCAACAGGGCGTTAGTGGGGCAGGTAAAAGTCCTAAATCTTCTAAAGAAAAAGCTAGAAGAAAATCTTTTAAAGCTAGACATGCTAAGAATATAGCAAAAGGTAAAATGTCTGCGGCTTATTGGGCAAACAAAGTTAAATGGTAGAAAGGAAAATATGGCCGAAAAAAAGAAAAAAGAAACAAAAGCTGAAAAGATAAAAAGGTTAAAAGCGATGAAACCTGGACTTTATCGTAATTTAGCTTTGAAAAGATTGGGAGCAGGGAAAACAAAAAAGAAACGAAAAGTAGGGGCAAAAGGCGCACCCACTAAAGAAGCTTTTGAAAGATCCGCTAAAACTGCTAAAAAAGCAAAAACCGAAAAGAAGAAGAAAAAATCTTCTAAAAAGTAATGGCAAATACTTTTGTACCAGAGGTAACTGTGGATAAAGTAAAAAAGAAAAAGAAGCCTTCAATGGGTAAACCAAAGAGAGTTCCGCAAAGAAAAAACGGACTTGCTGGAAAAGGTAAAAACAAAGCTTCTAAAGCTAAAAAAGAGTACGATAGAAAATATCATGCTACTAAAAAAAGAAAAAAATATCGTGCAGAGTTAAATAGAGCTAACGCAAAAAATCCAAATAAAAAAGGTGAAGATAAAAGTCACACCAAAGATGGTAGGCTCGTAAATGAAAAACAATCAAAAAATAGAGCAAGAAACCAACCTCGTAAATCTAAAAAATAATTTTAAAAATGCAAGAGAAAGCATACGAAGAAACTTTTTGCACTAATCCAGAGTGTAAAAATAAAGAGTGCTTATGTGATCCTTGCAAATGTACATCTTCAAATCCTTGCAAATGTTGTGAAGTAAAAAATTAAAATGTACACTTATAAATGCAAGTGCCTACGAGTAGTAGATGGAGATACTATCGATGCGGAAATTGATCTCGGATTTAAAGTCTATATACGAGAACGTATTAGATTTTATGGCATCAATACGCCCGAAAGTAGGACAAGAGATTTGGAAGAGAAGGCTAGAGGATTGGAGGCTAAAAAATTCCTTAAAGATACACTTGCTAAAAACAAGAATAAATTCATACTTGAAAGTATGGTTGACAAAAAAGGAAAATTTGGTAGGATACTTGGAACAATATATGTTGAAAATCAAGAAGATGGGGTTACAGAAAAAATAAATGTAAATCAACATCTTATTGATAACGGACATGCAGTTGAATATTTTGGTGGAAAAAGGTAATCATGGAAATTTTAGCTAACGATATGTTTTGGGAATTAATTATTGCGGTTTTAATTCTTTTGTTTGGAGCTTCAGGGGCAATAGCTGGTAAAAAAATGCGTGATCTTTATAAAATTGTAAAATCGCTAACTGGTAGTATTCAACAAGTACAAACAGAAGTTAAAGCTGGAACAGCTAACGGAATGGATGTTAAATCTATTATCAGAAACAACATAGATAAAAATCTAGAACCTACTTTAAAAAAGTTAGTTCAAAGATTTAATGTAGAAGCTTTTAAATGAGTGCAGAAAATTACTTAGGCGTGAAGTATCCTAGTTTAGAAGAAATACTAGAGGTCATGGAGGAAAAGAACTACAGAATCTTTTCCAACGAAGCTAAAGGTTTTAATTTAAATCTAGTAGGGGTTAGAACCCCTGAAATAGATGCGAATGAATTTGATGACTTTATATGTGTTTTTTACCGCTCTAACGATAATTGGGTGTTCGTTGCATTTAGGGCTACTACTGATCCTGGGGCTTATTGGTTAAAAAACCCTATGAATAAAATGGGTACTGCTATTGTAAAAGAAGGGCAGTATAAAAGTTTATGGAAAAAGGGTAAGCATTTAGGTAAATACGATGCCCTTGTGCAAAATAAACCAATTACTGTTTATAGAGATGCAGATAGAGATGAGTATTTAGATACTGAAAATTCAGAAGAAGAAACTGGTTTGTTTGGTATCAACCTGCATAGAGCAAGTGAGCATAGAGAATCTGACGATGTAAACAAATGGTCGGCAGGTTGTCAAGTAGTAGCTTGTCCTCTGCAATTTAATTATTTAATGCAGTTAGTCGATAAGTCGGCAGAAAGGTATGGTGATTCATTTACCTATACTTTAATTAACTTTAGTGATTTTTATTGAAAGGAAAATATGAAATCATTACTTAAAAAAGCGGAAGTAGTAGAAGAAGAAGTAGAAGAAACAGAAGAAGAAGTAGTAGTAGTAGAAGCAGTACAAGGCGGATCTGTCGATGAAATTATGAAAAATGCTACTGGTAAAGCTAAAGAAGTTTTAGACAAAGCTTATGCGGTAAAAGGCGAAGCTACTTCTGCTTTATATCTAAAAAGAAAAGTAGAAAAAATGCAATCGGAATCTGGTGAAGATTATACTTCTATAATTGATTCAATTGAAAAGGCAATGTAATGGACGTACCTATCAAGTTGTGCGGTGGTAGACGTTGTTGCCCTGAAATTACTTATAACGAAGAAGATGGTCATTATCATATAACAGATGATTATGGTCATAAAATAGAAGTTGAAGAAATTCATTTAGATTTTCTTGCTGGTAATTTACCTGAAATCAAGAAAAAACTTAAAGAAGGTTATTGGTAATGACCATATATCATTTATTAGGTATTGCAGGTATTAGATTTTTACTTTTTGAATATAGACATTGGCAACCACTTAGAGATAAATTACTTGGTGGTTTAAAAGAAGTAGAGTTTGTAAAAAAGTTTTTAAATTGCCCTTTTTGCCAAGGTTTTTGGTTAGGTATAATTTATAACTTTTATCAACTTTATTTTAATTCCATAGGGGTTGCTGATTTTATATTATTTTCTTTTGCCACCGCTATGTTTTGTTACATTCTGTATTATTTTGTAGATAGCGAATAATGTATGATGTTGAAAAAGGCAGTTGGAGTGATGATCCAAGTGACGAAAACAAAATAAGGCACACTTCTAGGCAACTATACAATTCCCTTAGAAATGCTAGGCGTATGATCAATACCGAATTTGATCATATAGAATCTTTAATTCATAGGGTTATGGATTTATCAGAAGGTTTAGTCAGCAAAAAAAATTCTGACGATAACTGGCCTAAGTTGAGGTACGATGACCCTAATATGCAAGAACCACGCCACGAAGAAAATTTAAAAAAATTAAAAGAGAGCAGATAGTGAGTGGAAACTGTTTATGAGAAGAAAAGAAAATCTCATGAAGTCTTAATAGAATATTATGCTTATTACGATCTTAGATCAATTTTAAAAAAGGAATGGGAGACTGAAGACCAAAAGTTTCAGAAACATTGTGATAAGTTATATTCTGAGTATGAAAAACTACGAGCAGAAGAAAAAAGGATTGAAAAATCTAAATCTGCTAAAATAGAAAAGAAACTAGAAGCATTGAAAAAAATAAAACCAGATTATAGTGACACAGTTTTATTAAAGAAGTTAAAAAATAAATGAAAAGAATATGTTCTAAATCACTATTAAGTAGAATTATTCTTGAAGATCCTGTTCGTCCCTCAATTAATGCTGAAGAAAGAGTTGCACCAGCAAGAGAAGTATATCATCTTGATAATAAAGCTTATATTTGTTTAGCTTATTTGAATTTAGTGCCTTATGATGAAGAATCTCTTTTAAGTATACAATGTGGGCCAATAGTTGTAGCTTACACTATTTGGTCTAGTAAAAAAGGAAAAGGAAGAGAGTTAATTTTAAAAGTTAGAGACATGATTTTTAATTCAGATCGGTTTGAAAGATTAGTAACGCTAAGTCCTAAAACCGATACGGCTATGAAATTTCATTTGAGTAATGGAGCAGAATTAATAAGAGAAAATATTAATTCAAATAACTTTGAATACTCATAAAAAATATGGTTGACGTTAGAGAAAGTTGGTATGACAAATTTTACAGAATCCCACAAAAAGGAGATAATATGGGAGTAGAAACTTTAATTATTCAAGGGTTAGCTTCAGCTTTTAAGTCTTTAGTTATTAGTGAGGCTACAGATTTAGTTGCAGATCAAGTGAAAAATGCGGTTAAAGATCATTTAGACGAAGATCAACAAAAGTTACTCACCACAATCATCGAAAAGACATCTTCCCGTTTGTAACATAATATACCAATCATCATTTGGTGGGTGTACAAAAACACCCACACAATTGTAACACCAAAATTGTTCTAGCCAATATTCAAATTCATCTTCTATTGGTTCTTTGCAGTATCCGCATCTTTTATCGGTTTCCTTATTTGTAATCTCTACTGCTTGCCATATTCTTTTACCAGTTCTTATTTTTTCACCACTCGACTGTCCATAAGTGAGAGTTGATTTTTTTGTCAATAACTTCTTCTCCATCCGTAAAACTTGGATCGAAAAACCTCATTCGGTTGTTCGGTTGTATGGCAAAATTACCATTGTCTAATTTAATAACATGACCGCATTTATGCTCATAAGGTATTTCCGAAACTCCCACATTTGATATTGACTCATCTGCCCATGCCCAATCTAAAGTGAACAGATAATTTCCCTCGTAGATTTCACCACTTTTCTTGGATTTGTAGCTAACTCTGCTATGCTTAATATAAGAAAAAGAATGGCAACTAATAAAGTAACTAAAGCTATCGTATAGTTGTAATTCTCTAAGTTCTTGTGCTGGTGCATCTTTTTTCCAACAAAAAGCACTTATCGGTAATCGCCAGTAAACTGAACCATCTTTCATCATTATATGAAATAAGGTAGCTTGACTAGGAATAGAAGCTACTCCTATTAGTATGCAATCATGATAAGTATCGTAGTTACTCTCTAAATTATTTAGATACTGACCCCTAATCTGACAATGAATAGGTGGTATAGAAGTATTTAGGTATGCCATTATACATCTAACAACTGTAAATAATCTTCATGATAATTGTAAAGATCATCAATGGTTTTACACTCTACGTCTTTTTCGCACAACTTAAAATACAATTCTTTATCATCTAACCATTTTCTTCCTGTCCAAAATTCAAATCCCGATTTTCGGGCCTTATAAGCACTTTCTCTCTCGTATCCCAAACCTAGATATAGGTTTGAAAAATTGTTTTCTCTAGCTACTATCACTTCTTGATGTTGAGAAAGCTTTCCAACAGATAATTCTGGATTTTTATAATCCCACCAAAAGAAGTCACTCATCATTGCTACGTTTTTCCAGACAGACATTCTCGTTATTGCAATTAATTTATTTTCATAATAAAAGTTTAAATATTTAAAATCACCTTTGTTGAAAATTTCAAGATACTTTTCGTACTCTAAAATATCTCCAAATTTGTGATACTCACAATATTTTAAGTAGATTTCATAAATTTGTTTTTGATCAGCTACAAGATCATCTGTTAATGTATAGTTAACAGGAGTCTGTCTGTAAAAATGTCGAGTGCTTCTAGAGGGTTTATATAATAGCGTTTTGATCCTTGTTGTCCTGCCTTGATACCAGATCCAAATTCCTGCATCCCACATTTCTTTGAAAAATTTACAATCGTTCTTCCACCATACGAAACATGGAGTCCAACCATTGTCAAATGCCATTTGCCATTCATCGTCTTCAAAGGTGGCAGAGACAAAAGAATACAAAAGATCCATCTGACTTTGCTTACCTATCAGATGATCAAAATACAATTTCACTTTTGTAATACCTATAATCGTAAGTTAGTTCCTCACCTTTTTTGATTTCTTTCACGGAATAGAACTCATCTTCTATTACACCCATGTTTGGATTTTTAGAATTATGGTTCATATAAAAATCTAAAGGCATAGCATCTATGGGATGGGTAGGACACCAAAAACCTCTATCTTCACAAAGATAGAAATCTTTTATCATTTTTACAATTTCTGAATCAAGAGAATTAAAGAATTGCCTATTTTCTTGGTTCTCACGCCAGTTTACATAGAACCACTTGCTTTGATTTAGATTTTGAAAAGGAGAGAAATTATTAGGTATATCACGAATAGCTATAACACCTACTCCATGTAAACCTCTACCTAATCTACAGTATACGTTTTTAAAAGTATTTAAAATGCTAGGTTCTTCTTTTATTTCTTTTGACACCGCATCGACCCAATCACTGTCTTTCATCAGTTTTAAATATCTGACTCAAGTTCTTCAATTTTGTGTATGTCATTGAGGCTAATGATATGAGAACTTTTAGCGTTTTCTCTAGAATTTGTTCGATTCTTATAGATTATAAATCCTGTTTTGGAGTTACAAATTAAATCATCAATCAAGTGAATATCCGCAACCCATAAGCCTTGTTGAGCCTGAACTGTAACTCCATAGTTTGTTTGCTTGGGCCAATTTACCCAAAAAAATACTTTAAATGGTTCGTACCAAAATTCGCTTAAATATTTTATGTAGTCTATGTGATTGAAAGTAACACTAAAGGAAGGATCTAAGTTATAATACTTAGAGAATTTTTTTGCGGAAAATAGAGGGGTTCTAACAGATTTTAAATCTCCATACATCCATTTTTGATCTATATTTACTAGAAGATCTGGTCTAGTTTTGTCTTCTAGTTTTTCTGGGTTTAACTTTGTTTCTATACCATAATATTTTTCTGATAAATCAAAAAATAATTTTTCATACTTTTCACCTGTTTTGATCCACGACTTTTTATCTTGAGGATCTATAGCCATACGCATACCTGTTAAAGTTAAGAAAATCCTATCTTCTCATATTCCTTGTCTTTTTCAAGTTTGCGTCTGTAATACTCAGAAATTGATTCTAGACTTTCATCAATTCTAGCAAGAGAGTTGCATATGTCCAAAGATATAAGATTTTTAATCAACTGTTGTTTATCAGACTCATCGCCTTCAAAACCCTCATTCATCTCCAATTGATGATATTGTTTGATTAGACCTTGAATATCCATTTAAAAGTTAAGTTGTAACTGTAGAAGCGTGTAGATTTTTTTGATTTTCTAAATGTTTTTGTTTTTTCTCGTATTCATTATCAACATCATCTACAAATCTAAGCATGTAAGACTCTAACTCTTTAGCTTCAGCCAAAGAATCAACACCTTTCAATTCTAATATTTTTTCAGGATTTGACAAAAACTGTTGTATTTCGTGGTAAGTAAGACTGTGTTGCGTATCTAAACTAACATGGCAATGAAATTGTTCCTCATCTTTTGAGAAAGTTTTGTATCCAGCCCAATAAGTATAAAAATTTGAACACATCCATCTTGAGTACGACATACCTAAATATTTCTTTAGCATAGTTAAAGGGAGTAGACAAAAATCCCGTACATTCCCACTATAAGGTACATTGCAAGGATTAAAGCTCCACACTTTTTCAATTTGAGACTCAGCCTAAATAAAAGGTTGATTATTAAATTGATGGCTACTCCCCATTACAACCAAGAAACTTCTGGATCTTCATTAACAACATCGGCAATTGATTTTTTATTTCTCAATGCAGTTATTATTTGAGAATCAATAGTCCCTTGACATTCAATATCCACATAGACTATGTGGGATTTTTGACCGATTCGGTGACATCTATCTTCCGATTGTAACCGACTTTCTAGAGAAAAGCTATTAGAATAATAAATAACTAGATTAGCTTGCGTTAAGGTTAAACCGATTCCAGCGGCTTCTGGATTTCCAATAAAAAACTTAACTTCACTATCTGGGTCTTGAAACGATCTAACTGCTTCATTTCTATCTTCGTTAGATATTGCACCATAATATGCAACAACTGAATTATCACCATATATTGATTTTAATACAGAACACAAGTCTTTTACTTCAGCAGTAAATCTTGCCCATATTATCACTTTGCCTTTCTTTTCCTCAATATGAGGCTCCACAATCTCCCTGACTGCATCCATTCTGGAATTATTACCTTCAATAACCCTTGGACTACTTTCATCGTCAAGTTTGTAAAATCCACCGATAACCTGTTGCAATCTTAATAGTTGTGTCAATATAATCGGTGTACTCATTTCAGCTTCACCGATTCTAGCCACTAAATAAGTTTTTAACTCTGTGTAAATTCTTTCCTGCTCCGTTGTCATTTGAACATAAAACCTTTGATAAATCTTATCTGGTAAATCTAGACATTCAGATTTTAAAACTCTGTAACTATAAGGTCTTATTTGCCTAACTAGAGAATCTACGTTTCTATACCCAACAACATGATCAAACGTCCTACCATCTGCTAAAGATGTTCTTTGGATAACTGCATATCGATTTTTAAAAACAGTATAAATCGGTTGTTGTAATATCTCTGGACTTAAAAAATTAAATTGAGTCCACAAATCCAATGGCCCTTGGGTAATTGGAGTACCCGTCAATATCCTTCTGTAATTGCTCCAATTAGTCATTTCCAATGCGAACTTAGTTCTCTTTGCACTTGGAGTTTTTATCTTTGATGATTCGTCAATGACTGTAAGATTTTTAAATTTCAAGAGAAAAGATTTACAGTAGGCTTTAAATTTCGGTGTACCTAAAGCTTCAACATTAGCAATTAATATTCTTAATTTATGAGTATCTTCTTCATACACCTTAGATAGCATCTTTTTTTCTAGTTTCTTTGGCGTAGCAAACCATTCGGCTACCATATACTCTGTTTCATCTGGCATATGGATCGGAATCTCGTTTATTCTCCAGTTAGGTTTAACTCCGTTCGGTGCGATAATCAATACTGCTTCTATTAATCCTTTCTGATACATGTAGGACATAGTATCGATTACTACTTTAGACTTACCTGTTCCTTGTTCCATAAATAAACCATAAAACTTTTTATCTCTACTATGGATAAATACATCTTTTTGATGAGCATATGGTTTTGTCTTATAAACGTAGTCATCATCTTTTGTCATTGCTTCATTGTGTAGATTTCTAGCATGAAGCATTTGTTCTAATTTTATTAATAAATCTGATTCATTACTAGCCATATATAGAAGTTTTCTTCTATTGTCTACTCCACTATATACTTTTAGAGACTGAGATATGAATACATCTAATTCTGCACCTAATTTTCTAATTTCCATTGTTATATCCATAGGTACATTCTCCCTTTCATATGAAATTAATTCGTTATCTTCTGAAAAATTATCGTATCTAACATCAACTATTGGTTGAATAAGTTGTAAAGTCATATTAACTATTTGATAAGATAAAATAAAGTTCGTTTGGGTTTATCTTATTTTTCCAATGTAACTCTGCCATTTTGTACATTTCCTTTCTTGTCAACTCACCTAGAGACTGACAATCAATATGATTAAAAATAAAATACTCTTTTTCTGATAAAACTTTTACTAAAACATAGCAGGAACCAGACAAATCACCTCTACGCTTTAACCAGTATTTTTGTAGGTTAGTCAGTTTGACATTTACTCTTGTAGTTTCTCTGACAGGATATTGCTTTACAATTTTTAATTCTATGAATCCAAATTTATCTTTTATCGAGTAACAAATGTCAGGTATTCCCCTTATTGTAGATCCACTTTCTAATCTATCAGCTAACCAATTAGCTATTCCATATTCACGCTTCATAACATCATTTACATATCTCCACAAATTACTTTCTTCTCCCATTGCCCCCTTTAAAAATTAGTGTTATAAAATTTGTATTCAACCTTAACAGGTTTTGGTTTTTTATTTAATTCTCTGTGTGCCATTATACCAACTAATATAAGAACCATTACTGATAAAAATAGTATTGTTTTAAGTAAATCCATCGGGTACTGCTCCTAATACTATGTCTCCAAGTTCTATGTCATCTATAAATCTTTTCCTAGAAGATTTATCATTGGGTATTTCATAAATTGCAAACTTCCCCTTGTTTGGGGCTTGTTTTCTATTTGGATGTTTTTTACCTAAATTAATCTTATGTCCTTTTTCAAAGCGTTTAGCTTTTTCTCTACCTTTAGCTAAATTTATTAAACCTACTTTTTTTGAAAGACAACCGCAACTTCTAGTGTTATGGCTTTTGTAATCTTTCCTACGAATTACTGTTTGCCTACCGCACTTACATTGATAAAGCCAATAAACTATTTGCCTATTGTTTTTATCAACTTCAATAGAGTGCAATCTTATTGGAGTTAATAAAGAGGGTTTATTTTTTCGATCTGCCTTGGTCAAATTTATCTATAGAATATATGGGTATCAATCTGTAAAGTTTTTCTAAAAACTTTTGACCAAGAAGGCTCCACATAGTCACCATGATAATACAAAGAACCATCAGTAATGTCAGGTAGAAACGAATTACTACCAATAATAAATTTAGACAATGTGACAGATTTTTCCCAAGCTTTTTCATTATAAGGAATATCTGATTTGCCATCGCAATACCAAGAAAATTGACACCTATCTCTTTTTGGAAACCCATTTGGATATTTTATTGCATCAGTAATCACTGAGCAAATGTCGTTTGGAAATTTTTTTGATTTTACTCTGTTTAAAACTACCATACTAGTTGCTATTTTTCCTGCTGTACTTTCGTTTCGTGCTTCAAAATAAATGTTTTTTGCCATGCACTCAACTTCTTCACTATTAAAAAAATAAGTTAAACCTTGTGTCGCACCCATTAAAATGAATGCCATAATTATAAACAATGTTAATTTTTTCATAAGTCATACTCCATGTTGTTTCAAATTTCATTGTTTTTTCGTATGCGAATTAGAGACAAATATTTAGAGGACAAGTTATTTAATTTAAAATAAGCGTAATATAATCTCTTTGTTTTTTCATATTCTTCTGGTGGAATTAAATAATCTACTCGCTTGTCTCCCTTTGCCTTATTCATAAGGTCATCCATTACCTCATGAATATTTTTAAAATCTAAACCTTGACCCTCTACTTTAAAAGAAATCGTCTACTCCTACAATTCTATGTGTATGTTTTACATTATCAAGTAAAAACTGTTCCTGTTCAATTTTAGATTTTTCTCTTATTTCCTCATCAGTATCAAATTCTGAAGGTCTAACCTCGTTTGACATTTTTTGTATTTTACCTCCTTTTTTTATAAATTCTTCAATTTTTAAATTTAAATCATCTCTACTTATTTCTTTCTTCTTGCCTTTTCCTTCTGAAAAAAGTGTAGCATTTGAATGTTTGCTTTTATGAGTCCAACCCCTTCCTAATGTTTTATTATCTTCATGTAGCTTTTTTAGATCTATGTGACTAGTTGAGCGTGGGTTCTTTTTGATCATCTGTTCTCCTTATCTCTACTACTTTAATTAAAGTATTGTTATCCGTAAATCCACCTTTTTCAATACAAGATTTAACAATTGCTTTTTTGTTTAGTATTACTCCTACGATTATTCCAAGTAAAGATCCTAATATAAATTCAGCCATGTAAATAATTCTTTTCAGATTCATTAAGTGATTTAATAGATTTTACAAAGTCTTTAGAAACTTTAAATGTTTCTGCTATTTTAGGTAAACTGTATTTACCACTATCGAGCATAGAACGCATAGATGCTAATTCTATTTCTTTTAATACTGGAAACTCCGTATCTATTTCGTTAATTGTTTTCTTGGCTTCGTTTATATAATACGAATAATCTAAATCTTCTGGAACTTTATTATTTTCTACAAAATTTATAAGTTTAGCGTTCCCTCCGTTTGGTACACGAATTACTCTAGTTTTGTCTCTCTTTTGTAATTGCTCACCTTCAGTAGAAACGTACCATCTAACAGTAGACTGTACTTTCGTATCACCATGATAAAGATCAAACGGATTTCTTTTTCTAAAATAGTAAGCAAATTCTAAAATATCCTGCTCCCCCTTGATCGTTTCGTCTACTGGTATTCCCTCAATAAAATGTTTTATCATTGCATTTCTTACAACTGGTGCATCCGCTTTTTTGTGTATATTCACATCAAATACACCTTTCTTTTTAATCGTCCCATCGACTCCCAGAGCAATGTAAGCGTTAACGTCCCTTCTTACATACTTCTTGTATTCCGTTTCTTCCAGACTCAATTTAGTGAGTTCCATCCATTCATTTTGAGCCTTCTTAAATAAATCCCCTTTTCTCCGATCCATGTGAACGATAACACCATCGGTATTTGCTGAAATTACCTTAATTCCGTTTTCATGAAATTTTTCGATTAACATCATTAATGCCAATTGTCCCAAAAGTGTCACGCTATACGTTACATTTGCATCAAAGAGAAAACTGTATTTATCGTTGGATTTTCCAAAAACAGAATTAATTACAATTTTTAAAACACTTGCAATTCCTTTCTCTCCGTTGTGTTTTGCTTCCAATCTTCTTTCTGTGATTTTTTCAAGAACATCAACAAATTTTTCCCCTAAGTGTTCTGGGTAAAGTCTGTTTTTTATAATTAAACTTGGATAGTAAGAAGCTACGTCTACATCGATTATTGTATTTACTTCATCAGCTTCAAATATTCCAACTTCATCTTTTGTATGTACTCCCCCTGCACCGAATGAAAATATCAAACCTGCGTATTCTACTGTATTGTTCAGTTCATCAATAAGTTTTGATTCATGAATTTCTATTGATTTTAACTTGTCCAAGAAAGCAGACAACTTTGGATCTTTAAACTGAACCCAATCTGGTATCAATTGCTTCACATAAAAGAAATCTCTTTTTGTGTTACCTCTTGCAGTTAATCTCACATCGTATTTTTGTATGTTAGTAGCTCTTTGATATAAGTTTTTCATCAAATGCTCACCAACCCCTGCTTCATGTTTATCTAGTACATCTACTCCGTATTCTCTATAAGAATCAATTCTAGCTTGAATTGCATCTTTACAAAGTTTAAAAAGTTCTATAGTTGTTTTTATGTCACCATGAATACAGTAAGCAACTACTTCGGTTTTTTGTATATCATCTAGTTCAGAATCAAATTTATATGGTAGATCCTGAATCCTATCCATTTTTATTCTAACTCCGTATTCTTTTAAAGAGGTCATTTCTTTACCTCTTTTCAAACATAGCATCAGATCTACTGACTTAGCCCAAGGCGCATCGGTTTTCCATTTCAATTGTTTAATAGTGTCATTTTTATAATTATCCCTGTCTATTGCCAGACCTGACATCATGTAAATATCTTTTACACTTCTACATTTCCCAAAGAATATAGCTTTTAATAAAATGTCATCGAATGCGAAATTATTAAAACCAACTAATATTTTAGTTTTATCATTGATAAACTCTTTTAATTCTTCTAGTTGATCTCCAAAAAATTCATAGGTTTCGCCATCTTCTCTGTGAAAATGTACATAAAAGAAATTTGGATAAATTTCAATATCGTATATGTAAGCTTTAATCGGTGGATTAAATAAGGATGGTAAATTCATGTGGCACAATTTTTGCATAAGTAAGCATAAGATTTCTCCTTTATTTCTAAATCTGAGATTTTAAACTTTACAGTTTCTACCATAATTGGATATTTGTTTTTTAATTCCTCTCTTAAAATTTTTCTACATTTCGCACAAACATAGATTTTTTTCATTTCTCATTTAATTTCTCTTGAATACAAATAGGCATAGTCGCAGAAACAATCATTTGCGTATCCACATTAGACTGTTTATCTTCACTACTTATTTCTTCAAAGGTTAAAGAGTGTCTTAAAGAATCAATTACACAACCGCATAATGATCTAATTTCGTTAGGCCAGAATCTATCTGAGTAGACTCCACTTATTTCAATAGTCTCTGCACAACCATCTACAAATCCGTAAATGTAAGAAGCAGGATACCAATATGGGGTTGCCCCGTCTGGGTGAGCTTTTGTTTCAGTAACGTAAATAAAACCCAATAGTGATAATAAAACAATAAGGCATAGAATTGTAAATCTGACTCGTTCCCAATAAGTCATTTCACTTGGTAATTTCATTTTTGATATTTTCATACTAAATTATTTGGAACTATGTCGTAATGTTTACCTAATTCAGCTTCGGCTTCTTTCCATTCTTCTTCGGTAAGTTGCTCTAATTCAGGGTGTAAAGCTTTAACTATTCTTCTGAAAACTGGAAGATATTCTTCTGGTATTAATTCTTTGTTTTCCATAATATAATCATAAATGCGGTTCTACATTACCATGTGTTTGAGAAACGTCTACTTTATCTGTGTAGCAAACATTATGCATAATTCTTTCTTTACCTCTTTTAACTTTCATAATTTCATAGCTAAATTTTACTACAGTTAATAAAGTAATTAGTAAAAGAATTACCATTATTATAAATGCTAAATACATCTATAAATCTTCAAAGTTTACTTTACCGAATAGTTTAGATTTTTTAAGATCTTCTTCACTATAAAGAAGTTCTTTATCTCTTTGCAAAAATAACTCTCTAGATTTGTCATGTACCATTTGACAAACTTGGCTGTAACCTGCTAAGTCTACTAGATTATCTTCAGTATGCCTATGTACTTCTCTAGCTATTTTCATACCTGCTAAACATAATGCTACTTTTTCTGGAGGTACTGGCACACCTTCGTTAAGTATGACTCCCCAGATTTGACCTATCCTTGTGCAATTGTCAAAAGGATGGTCATAAGACCATTGCCTTTCGCCATTTACCAATTTGTCAGCTTTTTGACATACAGATTCATCAGAAGGGGATTTCATCTTTTATCTCTGTTCCAGACTTCTCTAATTTTTCAAAGCCTTTTTTGAATTCATCGTTAGAAGCACTTTCCTTGATTATCTCCCTCAATTCATCTGCTTGTTCATCTGTAACTTTAACTTTAGGTGAAAATTTAACAGGATCTTCTATGTCACCTTCTAAGTGGTAGTAGATCTTTTCACATATTTCTACATCATAATTAGCTTCATGAAGTTTTTCTTCTTCTACTTCAATTCCTAGAAATTTAGCTACTGTGACCTGTTTATAATCTTCAATATGTTCTCTGTCATTTCTATATTTCCAAGCTACTGCTTGTAGAACATCTAATGGGGGCCAATAAAAATAACTACCAAAATAGTCAAACTCTCCTTTTTTCATCCAATTTTTAACAAAATCGAAATCAAATTTTGCGTTATAACCAATGAATAAAAATTTGTCATCTTTGTTATAACGATCAATATGCTCATTAAGCATATCTACCATTTCGTTAACTGCTTTAGTAGGATCTCCATAACTCATTATTTGTTCATGGGACAATCCGTTTGCTTCTAATGCTTTAGGGTGTATTTCATCTTGAGGAAAAGGTTTACATTCAAAACTAAATAATTCTTTTTTGCTTCCGTCTATCCAAATACTACCTGCCACTTGAATAACTCCATTTTTCCAAGCAGAAAGACCAGTAGTTTCTGTGTCAATAAAACATAATTTCATGGTATTTTTTTAGAAAAAAAAGGGATCTTGCTTAAAGCCCATGTTCTTATGTCAATGCTCTTCTTTATAAACAAGACCCCTTTAATATTAATAGGCTACGTTGTCAGATTTACTAGAAGCTCCACCTTCCAATTGCGGAGCAGACGATTGACCGATTTTAGTAAATTCTGCATCTGAAGTAGATTTGAAATCATTATGGCATCGCATACCATATTCTATTAGATCAGCATCTTCTGATGAAACTGCTTTCATATTAGAATCTAAAAGTTCCCTTTCAGTTCCTATGTTCCAGTTATACCAACTATACTGACCAGTTGAATCTCTATCTACTACTGTAGTTAGACGATAAAGAGTACCAAACATCATCTTATGAGATTTAGATGATATTAGATTATTCCACATTTTCCCTTTTTTGATTCTAGAACGAGACATTGAAATAATCACCTTGTCCTTATCCCCTGTTTCCTCATCAATGAGATTGCAAAAATAGACATAAGTATATTCTATTCTATCTCCATTAGGAAGAAGGTAATTCCGTATTCCTGCTTTTTCCGCAGTAGCACCTTGGAATTCCTCTTTGTCCAAATCTAAGTAAACGCCCATAAACTGTCCTCTTTTAACATCTGGCGTTCCCCAATGAAAATATCTTGGAGCAAAATAACAAGGTTGGATCATTACCCCTTTGTTTCCATCATAAACTTTGTTGTTTAGACGATTCATAATCATCCCTGCTTCAGCACCTTCAATATAGTTATCAGCAGTTTTGTTTACTTGGGGTGATTGTTGTTGGAGTAGAACCAACAAAGGTGGGCTAAAATGAGAAGAATCGGCTTCTTCTAAACCGACAATTTCTCCTTCTTTTTTTAAATGCGAAAAATCTAAGGATGTATCTTCACCATTTTTTTTTGGCATTTTTACCTTTCTAAATAAAAATTGTTAATTATTAATTTCCGTAATTTCTACGGATTATGGGAAGTAAGAAATCCTTTCTTTCAGATCCCTTTCCAATTTGGAAACTTCCCCTATCTGAAGTGTTTTGCTTTGATTGTGCCGACTCACCATCGCAACAGTTATGACAAATAACTTTACACTTCGGACATTGATAATGCCCATGCACAAAAACCATAGCTTCTATGGATTGATTGCAGTAGGGACATTGTATTAGCATAAAACCTCTTATTTAATTTGTGCTTTCTTTGACATAAAAACACCGAATAGATTTAAAGGAATATCTACCCCTGCTTCTATGTTTTCTTTAACAAACTTTTTTAATGTTTGAAAATGTATGTTGTTTTTTAAAGAATAATCCTCATAAGAATTGTTACTAAGTATTCCAAGTAAAGAATTTAAAGATTCTTGATTTCCAGTTTCTACATTAACAACTACTTGATTTTTTATAATGTCACCATAACCATGCTCGACCATCCAAGCATGAGCTTCTTGTCTATTTTTATCTGCTATTTTAGCGTGTAAATCTTCTTTGATTGTCAACTTTCGACCATCAGTAAGTGTTACATCACTAACGCCAAGTTCCATCATAACATCTGGAATTTGTTCTTCTTGTATATCTCTTAATTCTTGCTTTGCAGTTCTTAACTCTTCTTCAAGTTCTTCGACTCTCCTTTCCTTTTGAGTCATCGAATTTGACAAAGAAACTAATCTTTCTAAATCAATCATAAATCTACACCTTTCTGATTCATTAATTTGTTAAATGTTTGTTGAGCAATTAATTTTTTTACACTTTTAACTAAAGTTGGAATTTTGTCAGGATATTCATATCTAACGAAAGTTCCTAATTCATCTTTTTTTAACTCCTTGTAAACTCGTCTGTAATTTCTACTATGGTATTTAGTCACACCATTTCGTAGAGATGTAGCATTTTCTTTATCAAGAAAAATATTGCCAATTCCTTCTTCGACAATCTCTGATGCACATTTTCTAAGAAATCTTGCTCTCTTACCATTCATAATATTATTACTTATTATACGTTAATAGTCAAGTTATCTATAAAATTGAAAAGGGACTATTTGTGATTAGCCCCTTTTTTCCAAACCAGACATAGGATAAGTCTATGAAATCCCATAGACCCATATGGATGAGAAATGATGTAGATTTGCAACCGATGATTACGACAATCACAAATCTACTGGTAGAAGGTTATTACCGCCACCTTCTACTGGGCGGAAAATCTCACATTCCATACAAATTTTTGAATTATGTCTAGAATGCACTCTTTGGCATTCTTTACATTTTGGATACTTTGTATGGAAATCAATTAACTGTTTCTGCTTCCATCTCGATACATTCTTCATTGAAAAACTCCTTCCTGTTAGAAACTATCTGATTCATTAAGATTCCAGAATTTCTCTCAATCTCATTTCTGATTGCAGGTGAATGCTTTTTTGCTTCTTCTGTGTAGACATTAACAAAGTCCCACATTGAAGCATTATCCCTGAAGGAAGTAGAAAACACCGCTCTGCTTGTTTCACCTCCAAAAAGATAGGGGATGTTTTTAACATATTCGACTGTATCACTAAAAGATTTTTCCCTGTGACCATCTGTTAAATATTCCTTATTTGGGTTATAAAAGTTAGATGGGTATAAAGGATATTCTTTTCCATCTATAAAATTTACTGAACAACCCAAGTCTACTAATTTTGTAGGATTAAAAGGTATTCCTGCGAGTTTGTCCAAAGACTCTCGTAATTTACCTAAACCTTCGGTTGTATTACTTATGACATTTTCTATCTTAGAAGAAATGTCATCGCCTTTGTGAATAATTCTATTATTATGATTAAATGCGTTAATTTGCATTCCATTGGCACAAACATCCCTTCTTAGAAAATAATCAAATAAGAGGGAAAGATCGCCTACCATAGAATTTCCGATATTTAGACCTAATGCAAATTTATCTACGCCTACTCCACCAGATCCAGAAATTTCACCTTCTTCTCTAACATCTACAACTGACAAATTCATCTTTGTATTTGTAATTGTAGCTCTTTCAAATTTTACATTGTCACCAAAGATTTCCATTAAATCTCCAGTAAAATTAAAATTTGGGTAGAATCCGTAATGCAATCCTACTGCTCCTAGAATTGTTCCGTTGGAATGATCTATGATTAGATTTGTTTTTTTGATTTGTTCTTTTGCTTCGTTAGTCTGCAAAAGATTATTGAGAACATCAGAAGCCAAACCTTTATCAGTTAGCTTGTTTATGATGTTTTTGCAGTTGGTAGGAAGAATTCGTGAATTAAAACCACTCATTCCTTTTTCGTTTAACTTGAAAGTATCAGTTCCAGTACAAAGATACTCATCGTTTTCAAAACGCCAATCGTTATGTTCTCCCATATTTAATGGTTTTACATATTTTTCTTCATCATTAGTATGATCTAAAAGAGCATCCCAACTATGAAAAGTTTTTTCTTCTATTGGTGTATAATTAAACATTTTTTCCTTTCTGTTTGAGTTTACTAATTGTTACATTTTAATTTACAACTGTCAAGACCTCTACTAAGGTTCTACTGCCCACTTTCTCACACAATCTTCGTCTACAAATTCTAATACTTTTATATCATGAGAAGGGTTATTGTTAAGATAATGAATACTTCTACTAATTGTAGATTTTGAACTATTTGTCATTTCTGCCAAATCTTCATAAGAAAAACCCCTACTTGGTTCATCTTTAAAAATCTTTTTTAAAGTTTCAATAAGAGTCATTTTTATGGGATTTGATTAGAGAGAGCGATAAGTATGAAAGGAAGCACAACTTACCTACCGCCCTCTCTGGGATATACCTTTAGTTTTCTTCAGGTAATTCGCTAAGACTTACAATTTTATCTACAATAACAACTTCGTAGATGCGTTTAACTTTACGCTTAATTGTAGAAACGTAGACATCTGGCTTGTCAGCAGAAGAATTGTGATTCTGTAAAACTTTCATGAACTCATCCATGTGGGTTGGCCCATCGTTTTTTAGAATCTCAAATATGTCTTGGCAAAGAGTGCCATCTTTGAACGGCTGACCTGTTCCATCCCAAGGCTTTACAGTAGAAGATCCACTTCTAGATTTTTTAGCCATAAGAGGATTGAAATGATCTACAAATTCTTCCTCTTTTACAATTCCGAATTCTGTTCTCATTTCTGGAACAGTTTCAGGATCGGCAAGAGCTTCACCGACTATGAAATTCCGGAGCTTTTTCGCAGGGGCGTTTAATACCCAATCTAAAAAAGCTTGTGCTTTTTCTGCATCGGTTAGTTCTTTTTCAGGAAGTTGCCGTTTTTGAGTAGCAGTTAACCTATCGTACCATTGTTGAATAATGTCAGGCGAACTCGCTTTTAAATTCATGTAATGTTCAATATCTAATTTGTAGATACCTGCCATTACAATATCTTCTTCAGTAGGTGAAGTAATTGATTCGTCTACTGGTACAGTTCCATCAGCAGGACGATTGCCTTGATTCATGTCAACAATATCGTTAAAGAGAATTTTCGCATCGTTTGGCAAATTCTCATTGTTCTCCACTAAGCCGATAAAAGCTTCACAAGCTTTTTCCATCGACATTTTTGAACTAATAGGATTCTTTTGAAGAACCCCATCTTCTACTAATGAGTTAACAGTTTGTTCTACTCTTTGCTTTGTAATAGATAGTGTCATATTCTTTTTTCCTTTCGTATTAGAATTAGACATTTTTTTAATCCAAAATTGATAATCCCAAATGCTCCATGCAGAGGGATGAAAATTACGTTTCTATAACGTAATAAACCATATTATATAACAATATGGATGGGAAGTCAACCCCTACTTTCATTTTTTTTATCGGAATCTTCATTTTTTTCCTTTAATTTTTCAAAGTAAGGTGATTCGTCACCAAGATAATAATACGCTAATGGCTTATTTCCCTTGGTTGGAATCTGTTGACGTAAAACTGAAATTTGATCTTTAAAACTCCCCTTGTCTTTTGTTATTATTGTGCCTTTTTTCAAGTGCTGATCTTTAGCTAAAAATTTGTCAGCCACCATTATTTCAAATCCTTGATCAAATAAGGATTTAGCATAGGCAGGATTAACTTCACGTTTTATGGTTTCTGCTAAATGTTTTTTGTACTCTAGATAGGTTTTGAAACCTTTCGATTGCCAGTTCTTTTTACCTCTATTTTTAGATTTCTTTTTTGTCATAACCCAATTGGCTTTTCCTGCTTTTTTCCAGTAAGGTTCGTAAATCCAGTTAGAAGGTGAATCAGACATTTTTCCTTTTCCTTTGATGTTCTTTTCTATCTACTATTTGTAAGTTTGCATTTTTATTATGATACTCAGTCCATCTAATTTTTTGCCAATAGTCAGTCATACCCCTACCCACTTGGCCTTTATCTAAAGCTTCGTGGTGAATCTTACCTTCCTTTTTTATAAATTTATCAGCTAACTCTTTAAAAGTAGGATTTACATGATCTACGTCTGCGTAATCTTTTTTGATAGTTTTACCAGAAATAGCACAAACTGGCGTACCACATTCGGGATCAAAATATTTATTTTTAAAATTTAGTAAGTCAGATTGAATATTGTCACGCAATGCTTTATATGTATCTTGTAAGTCGTTACTTGGGGTTAAACATTTTTTATAAGAAAAATGTGTTTCTGTTCCATCTTTTCTTTTAATACCAAAACATTTAGTAGGATTTCCACTTTTACGCACTTCTTTAACTACAAAGTGTTTTATTCCATCTCCTATTTTTTTTGTTGAATCTTGATGTAATTTTAAAAGATTATTGACAAATTCATGTTCTTTACCTACTAATGGTTTAGACTCAGTAACGACATACATACTAAAACATCTTTCTGTTATTTTTTCCTCTCTAACGTAATCTTTTAATTCTTTTGAATTAATAATAGATTTTATTCTTTCTTCTGCTTTTTTCTTAGTTGGAAAAACTTCGTTTCCAATTGTGATTTGAATTCCTTTCATTTTTTATCTGTCAGTTTGTCAATTACTTTTCTCTGGAAAGCAATTGTAGCGTTATGAGCATTGATAACTTCTTGATGAGTTTTTAATGATTCCTGCAAACTCTTGTTATCTTCTTTTAAATTGTGTATTTCTACTTTTAGTATTTGTATATGTTCTGACTCTTGTTTCTTCATGCTCCCTTGACCTGCCACCATCCACTCGTATGTGATTTCATACTTTTCACAAATTTTCTCAATTATCTCTACTGTAGGTGGTGTAGCACCTCTTTCGATATTTGAAATTCTTTGTGGTTTTAAACCCAAGGACAAAGAAAACTCATGTTGATTTTTTCCAGATTTATTTCTAACCCATCTAATTCTCTCTGGGATATTATATGTACCAATTCCTAACGCATCTTTTAAAACATCATTTATTTCACTCATCCGAACCTCAGACTTACTTGTTTTGTTTTACAATATGGACAGTTAAAAGTTAGACGATCTCTACCGAATAAATCTTCTTCAATGTTTAAAAATTCTACTTTCGATTCACTCATAAATTCTTGACAATCTGTACACATTACTTTTATTGGCGAATCTACTTTCGGATGTTCTTTAGTTCCATCCATGAAAGGTTTTATGTGTTTGCAGATTAATTTGCGAAATGTGAATTGAGGACAATTACAAGAATATTTCATTTCTTCAGTTATTCTTGAACCATCTCTTAATTTCGTATCTTCTGCAAAATAGACAACTGTGTATTTATTTCCTTTGCTCCCTTCTACTTGGGTACTCCATCCATCATTCATATTAATCTATTTTTCTTTAATTGAAAACAATTAGTTGTACACATATCTGTGTACATGTATAGTTTTTATACTGCTATTTGTTTATGTGAAGTAACTTTGAAAGTTCCGTAAGTAGGTCGAAACTCAAGCAAGCCAATCATTTCTCCACCAGAAGTTACCATTTCTAAAACATCTTCTGCATTAAACATTTTGTTATTGTAGATAATGCTGAATGATAATCCCCAATCCTCAAAAATTGGTCTTGTTCTCATTACAGTATTTTTATTGTTAATTCGTTTTTTATCTACTGAATTAAATTTAGCTTTAATTTTAACTCTGCGTTTATCTCTGAATCTAGGGTCTTTCCAAAGAAGCTTTAATTCTTTCGGGCCATCGTATTCGATTGGAATATTATGACCTACTATTTTAATTCCACGATCTACGTTTTTACCTAATCCAATTAGTTTTGCTCCGTTTTTAATTGAAGCGTGTAAATGTCTACTTTCAACAACTGGCCCTTTTTCTCCATTGTCACCAGTTGAAAATTCTTTTGTTGAAAAGTCAACTTTGTAAAAACTACCTTGCCATTCTAATTTAGAAAGTTCTCTATGATCATCGTTAGTTTTATTTTCACGACTAACCACTTTTCTTATCTCTCTTGTAAAAGGGTCAAGAGGATCTGCCAATCTAATATTGTGACACATTAAAGGTGCAGTACCTTCAATCTCAAATTGTATTTTTTCCAAAGTTGACATAGCTTTTATCCGATTGGGTTAAGGTATCTTTTTTCTACGAAAACAGGTGTATTGACTTCATCATAAATGATTTCTACTTTTTCACCTTTTCTGAAGGAAATGTTCAAACGATTGTAATTCAAAGGTAACTCTTTATCTCCAAATGTTCCATCTTTATATTCGGACTTTTGTATAATCCTTGGATTACTACCAGTTCTCACTTCTTGAAATTGTTCCTCTATATATTCTAGCACCTTTTTTTTATTAGTTAACACCCCCATTACACTATTGTCAAAAAGCACCACAAAAACTGTTTTTCCTGTCATTGGTTTTTCCTGCAAAGATTAATATTATGCTGACTATTATTACATATAATATACTTAATGTCAAGCTTATTTTTAATCTTTTAATTTTTCTTTTTTCATTTCGGCTAAAATATCTCTCAATTCTTGTAATTTTGATTGATCAGACATTGAGACAAAATGCAGAAATTGAGCAAGACGTAACGCAAATTTAAATTGTAATACAACCTTCTCTCCACCGAAAAAAATCTCACTACTAACGTAAGGATCATCTTTATAAGTAAATGTAAAATCTGGGTCGAAGGCTCTTAATTTTAATCCAAAGCAATCTTCAATTGGTTTTGCAATATTTAAAAATGCTTCTTTTTTTAGTTTTCCTGCTCCCCATGCTTTTATTAATTTTTCCTCGCTTATCATATCGTTTCTTTCTTGGGTCTTTAACAAATGACGATAGTTAAAGACCCATTGGTTTCTATCTAAAATTTCTATCTCCGTGTCCGTTAAAACGTCTAGGTGGAGGTTGGTTAAAATTATTAAATTGTTGATCTGCACCTAAATTTCTTAAATCTTTATGGATTAAGACTAAGGTGTTACTGATCTCTGTTGTCAACAAAACATCTACTGCTTTTTCTAAAGATATATTGTATTGATCTGCTATTGATGTAGCTTTTTCAAATACTTCTTCTACTTTATCTGAAACAAAAGGATGAACCATTTCATATTCTTGATTTTGATTTCTATTCATTTATTTATGCCTTTCAAAATAAATCCGTTATTGGGAGTCCATGCCCTTTTCAGCACCTAGCATGGGTATAGGAATATAAAGGGTG
>MDTB01080305.1_pt1 | contig 27359 bp, 20 predicted proteins | sample 811161 | NCBI WGS metagenome assembly MDTB01 (sample SAMN05326650, study PRJNA326480) | marine metagenome | isolation source: seawater | place: Mediterranean Sea | collected 2009 | reverse complement strand
CGGCGTTGAGTTGAGCTTCGTTGGACGGCTTGAAAACTACGTTGATGGATTCTTTTCTGGATTTGGCGTCGAAGCGAATGCCGCGTTCCTCGATTCGAGCTTTAAATCACCAGACGGTATTGAGTTCGATCTGCCGGGTACGTCTGACCTAACGTACAACGCTGCCATCTCCTATGAGAACTATAACGTAAGCGTTAGGCTTAGCTATCGCTACCGAGATGCCTGGCTTGATACCACTGAGAATGATACCCGGGACGGTGTCTACTGGGATGCTCAGGATCGGTTGGAGCTTTCGCTGCGTTACGATCTGGAAGATCTAACTGGGCTGAAAGCCATCGTTTACGCCGACTTTAACAATCTGAATGACGCGACAGATATTCGATACACCGGCAACGCGCGTAATCCAAACCAGGTCGAATCATATGGATCGCGCTATGTTGTTGGTGTCAGGGCTAATTTCTAGCTCCACACGCATGGCGAGTCGTTGCAGCAAGCGGTTAAGTTTTCTGTTAATAGGCGCGTGTGTGTTGATCCTGTCTGGATGTCAGGGTGAATCCCAAGCGAAGCGGGAGCGAGGCATCCTAGATGGTTCCGCTCCAAGCATCGAGCCCGTAACCGAACAATGGCTTGCCGGCGACCACCACGTGCATAGTCGATATAGCGTTGGTTGGAATAACGAGACAGATCCCCCTACTCCAATAATGGGGGGCGACGCGACGTATCCGATCGCTATGAATGTAGTGATGGGCCGTCGTCACGGTTTGGACTGGATGGTGAGTACCGATCACGGCGGGCCCAATCACGCAAAAATCAACTTAGAGCACGCCTATCCAGAGTTGTTAGAGTCGCGAGTTGCAGTGCCGGATGTAGTGCAGTTCATGGGTATGGAGTTCGACACGCCAGGGGCTGATCACTCAAGTCTAATCATGCCTTTCCATGAAAACGAAGCCTTAGATCTGTACGAGATTGAGCGCAATTTCAACAAACGTGAGGCTTGGCCAGCGGATCCCTTCAGGGATACAGAAATGGTCATGGTAAAAGCGCTTGAATTTATGCGTGATCTCGAGCAGAAGCCGCTGATCATCGCTCATCACCCGTCGCGCTCAGCCAAAGGCTATGGCGAATACGGGCAGACACAACCATCCGAGTTAAGGCTATGGAATGATACGGCGCCGGAAATTGCACTGGGTATGGAAGGCGCGCCAGGGCATCAGGCTATTGCTCAGTTGCAAGATCGATTCGGGGAATCCAAGTACGGCCAATATATAGGCGATAAAAGGCCACGCGGCTTTTACAGCAGTATACTCGGCGGCTATCCCACTATGGGTGGCTTCGACCAAATGACCGCAAAATTAGGCGGGTTTTGGGACGCTATGCTGGGCGAGGGCCGAGGCTGGTGGATCACTGCAAACTCCGACAGTCACGTGCATTGGAAAGATGGCGGTGTGGACTTTTGGCCAGGCGAATACTCCAAAACGTATGTTTTGGCTGAGAAAAACTCAGATTCTATTTTTTCGTCCATACGGAAGGGAAAGATATTTGTTACCACTGGTGATCTGATATCAGAGCTTTGGTTTACCGTAGAATCTGGTTTAGGGATGGGCACAATCGGCGCAAGGATACCGGCTGAGGCGGGTTCCGATGTCAAGGTAACAATAAAAATACGCGATCCGGATGCGCCAAACTACAACGGGGACAATCCGTCTTTTACTAGGATGGATCTCATTAGGGGCAATCTATTCACTGAAAGTAAATCGCCGGATACTTTTGCTAATCCTTCAACACACGTTGTCTCGCGAGTATCAAGACCCGATCTGTCCCGGTCCGGTGAGTATTTTTATAAATCATTCACTATAGATAATGTTCAACAGTCTTTTTATCTTCGGGTTAGAGGCACTAATACGTCCGAATTAGAGCCATTGGAGGACCCAGACGGCGAGAATCCGTGGGCTGATCTTTGGTTCTATTCCAATCCAATTTTTATCGAGGTAGTAGATCAAAGCTAAGCCTTTTGTTTGGAAAAAGTAAAAAAGCGGGAAGTGTTACCAAAACGCCATCAAAAGATCATGTAAACATAATCTTTTCTGGTCAACGTATGTCATCCAACAAAAAAGTAGAGCCAATGAACGACAATAGTTTGTTAGGACTTGGTAAGAATCAATACAAAGCGATATTTATTTCAGATGTGCATCTTGGCTCAAGAAGTAGCCAAGCGGACAAACTGCTAGAGTTTCTCCAGAATAGTGAGTGTGAACACCTTTATATGGTCGGCGATATCGTCGACGGCTGGTATATGAAACACAGACTTTTCTGGCCTGAACAGCACGCAAAGGTAATGAAGTACATTCTTCAGCGTGCTAACGATAAAATGAAAGTGACCTACGTAACTGGAAACCACGACGAATTCCTCCGACATTATTCTGGTATCGAGATGGGGTGTCTTGAGCTGGTCGACGAAGCAGTATACTCGTCTGTCAACGGCAATGATTTTCTGGTCATCCACGGCGATCAATATGATGTGGTAACAAAGTATGCGCGTTGGGTATCGGTCATCGGTGATTTTGGCTACAACGCTTTAGTCCAGTTAAACCGGCACGTGAATAAAGTTCGCAGCATGTTGGGATTAAAATATTGGCCGGTATCCAGTTGGATTAAGGACCAAGTTAAGAATGCTGTAAATTTTGTTGGTGATTTTGAAAAAAATCTATCTAGAGAATGCGCTAAACGCAGGTTTTCGGGAGTTATCTGCGGTCACATCCATAAAGCCGCGATCAAAGATATGCAGGGCTTTAAGTATATGAACTGCGGTGATTGGGTCGAATCCTGCACAGCTATATTGCATCATCACGACGGCACATTTGAGATTTACAACCATTTCACCGAAGCAAAGCAAACGGTGGTCCCAGAAGTGGTTTTTGAGAATGCCGCCTAAAACACAGTTTGCATGTTAGCCTCTGTTTCGCGTTGTCGAAGCAGTGCCGTTAATCCAAAGTGCCAGCGTCGTTGGTAAAGCTAGCAGTCTTTGTCCTCTGCGCCGCGTCTTATCCTTTGCTCGAATGCTTTGTGAGCATTGTCGGCTCTACGATGTCTCGGACGAGCAAGCTCCCTATCATGGGGAAGTGCTGTGGGTTAATTCATGATCGATTTTTATTGTCCCTGTAGATGATCCCTGTAAAGTGCCGCTGATAATCATCGTAACGCGGCACTCCCCGGATTTTTTTACGCAAGGAATCTGATTCGAGTATGTAACCTGAAAGCCTGCGCAACTTTCTAGATCTGAGGTGTGGTTTTGAAGCCAGTTGAGAAGTTCACCAATATCGAAGCCATTAATTTTTTTCTCACTAATCGTTTCCCGCGCCGCCTCGTTACCAGACTGTTTGGCCGCATCAGTCGGATCGAAAATCGACTGTTCGTCAAATTTTCATTGTGGGTCTGGCAACGTTTCACGACAGGGTTGAATTTGGATGAGGCAGAGGCGACAGAATTTACGAGTATTCAGCAGTGCTTCATCAGGAGACTTAAGCCCGGCTCTCGGAAAGTCAACTTAAAGGCTGAATACCTGACCAGCCCCTGCGATGCGATAGTCGGTGCGTATGGGAGTTTAGAGGGATTGCAAGCACTACAGATAAAAGGCGCCGCCTACTCTTTGGTGAGCCTCTTAAACGATGAAGCATTGGCGAATCAATATAGCGACGGGCGATTCCTGACGCTGCGCTTAGAATCGACGATGTACCACCGTTTTCACGCGCCAATGGACGGACGGATCGAAGGTTTGACTTACCGTTCTGGCGATGTTTGGAATGTTAACTCACCGGCCTTGAAAAGAGTTGCTGAGTTGTTTTGTAAGAATGAGCGTCTAATTATTCCTTATCACGTAAGCGAGCCGGAGCAGAACGTCCTCATGGTCCCGGTTGCTGCGGTTCTGGTTGCGAGTATACAACTGCACGGTTTAGATGGCCCCTTGAGCCTGGCCTATAAAGGACCCACAACGATTCATCTGAATAAACAATTCAGAAAAGGCGACGAAATCGGCTATTTCCAGCATGGATCGACGATTTTGCTTTTTTCGAGCGGCGGATTGGAATTTATGCCTGAGCTTCGAGAGGGACTTCGTATCCAAATGGGGCAGCCGTTAATGCGAGTTTCTCAATAAGGCACTGATAACAAAAACGTAGTAAAACATTAGTAATGTATACACATTAACGGGAGGTCGATTCGATGTCATTTAGCGCGGAACTCAAGAAACAAAGGTGGGACGATCATCGCCTGTACCACCACAGCCGGGTCAACCAAAGCCTTCACTTTCTGAGTGCTCTGACGTTCATCGTCACCTATGCCCTGTGCTTCGTGAACGCTGCATGGGCAGCTTTTTTAGGCTGGTTCGTCGCGATGTGGATTAGGCAGGCAGGGCATTTCTTCTTTGAACCCAAGGGCTTTGACGTGGTAAATGATCTCGACCATGCAGAAAAAGAAGCAATAAAAGTAGGGTACAACCTACGCAGAAAAGTAATTCTGCTCTCCATTTGGATAGCGACACCGGTTTTTCTCATCCTTGACCCAAGCGCATTTGGGCTTTTTCAGGATCCTTCGAGTAGAGGGTTCGTCGAGAGTTTAGGTATTCTTTGGTTTGCTTTGGGAATAGCCGCTGTCTTTTTCAGAACGATACAGCTGTGTTTTATCATGGATGCAAAGACAGGGATTGTGTGGTTTACAAAAATTCTTACGGATCCTTTCCATGATCTAAAGATGTACTACATTGCACCCATTCGCCTGCTACAGGGTGAGTGGATTGATCCGATGGGGCATGTGACCAAGCGAAGCTAAGCAGTGTGATTCGATCGGGCATGTGACAAAGCGAAGCTAAGTGGTGTGATTTGATCGGGCAAACAGCGCATTAACATACTCTTGCAATAAACGACGGCGAATATGCCGCGGCGTTTTGGTTTGCTGGTTTTCAAGCCAACCGTCTGCTTGCATCTCCTGAGCAGCCTTGACGAATTTGGTACAGACCCGCTGAAACGCGGCATCGTCGAAGTTATGACTAAAAATCATTTTGCCGGTGCCGATCCAACCAAGCGCAATGCCGTTAGCTCGAAGATAATACTGGAACAGCCAGTGAAACCGACCTGGTCGGGTATACGAAACCGCCCAAATCGATACCATGTTACTGATGCGGATGGGTAGCGACAGATCTGCAAGTATCTTATTAAGATAGTCGGCTCGATCATTCCAAAGTGCTTCAAGTTCGTCGTAGTGACCGGATTTATCTTTCTCGTCTAGTTTATCTAAAAAAGCTTGCATTGCGCCAAGCACGCTTGGGTGAGAATTAAAGGTGCCTCGCGCAAAACTGATGTTAGCTGGTTGTGTGGGTTTGTAGCGTTTCATTAAATTCGTTTTGCCGCATAAAACGCCGACGGGGAAACCGCCGCCAAGTGTCTTCCCGTAGGTAACCAGATCGGCTTGCACGCCAAAAAATTCCTGAGCACCGCCTTTCGCTAAGCGAAAACCAACAAATACTTCATCGAAGATCAAAGGGATATTTTTCTTATCGCAAACCGCTCTGAGATCTTGGAGCCATTTAGTGTGCTGTTCTTTGTCGAAGTCCGGTAGATTTCGAGACAGTAGCAGTGTGCCGTCACCAGGCGCATTACGATTCGGGTGCATGGCCTGTAGAGGATTGATGAGCACGCAGGCTATGTCCTTGCGTTGGGAAAGTACCCGCAGCGTTTGCTGACTAAGTTCAGACAGGGTAAGCACATCTCTGACCTTGCGGGAGTTGCCCAGGCCAGGTTGAACGCCGTCCCACCAACCATGATAGGCGCCACAAAATTGTACCGTCTTCTGTTTGCCAGTGTGATATCGGGCTAAGCGAACCGCTTGCATAACCGCTTCGGTCCCGGACATATGAAAGGATACTTCGTCCAGCCCAGAGATTTCTTTGAGCCGGTTGGACACATCTAGGATGATTGGATGGTATGGCCCGAGAACCGGTCCAAGTTTATCGGTGATGGTAGCGGCCTCGCTCATGCATTCTTTGTAAAAATCATAGCCGAATAGATTCACGCCGTAAGAACCGCTCAAGTCGTCCAACCATCTGCCAGAGGAGTCTTTTATCTGGGTGCCTGCAGATTCGCTAACGAGCCCGTCTATGCCCAGGTGTTGACCGACCAGGTCAGCAAATTGATAGGGAATTCTATATCGGTTGGTGAAATCTACATCGGAGAGGTTTTCTCGCAAGAGTTCTGAGGTCGACGAATCGTCGGGCTTTAGTCTTTCAGCAAGTTCAAAAAAGGCTGCTTCTCGTTGGTTGCCAGTCCGTTTGTCGGCACCGTCACAGACAAAAAAGTCTTCTTTCTCAAGCCGATAGTACGGGACAAATTTTGTGAAAAAGCGCAGCATTTTCGAGTGACCCAACAGGCTGGGGTGTTTCGCTAGCGAGAGCTCTAACCGCCTAGTTAGTTTAAAGACAGTGAAGGCGCCAAGTATAGCTAAGGCGGCAAACTGCCACAGGCTAAGTGTGTTTAACATTCTTTAGTTTTCTCTTGTTTTAGTTCGCCGCGCTCGCAATGCCTGCTCGGTGTTTACGATCTTTGTGCGCCATTCTGAAAACGCGTGCCATGACGTTTCCTTGCAAGTTGCTGCAGTCGACACCGGACCCCATAGTTCTGGGTGCGCCTGCAAAAGACACTACAAGCAATCGATACTCGAAACGGTTTGCTAGGGTTGAGATTGTACGGTCACAATGGGCAGGGCGGATAAACCAACCATCTAAATTCTTTTTATAGCACGTGATTCGCCCAAATCCCCTGAGATTTTGTTGGTTGTAGGTGCTCCGCTATGCCGCCTCTATCCGATTGCTGCTTGCGTCTGATCGATGGTCTCAGAACTTTACAGATGGCTAGTATCAAACGGACGGTATGAATGGCCGAGAATCGCGCTTGTTAATGTATCGCGCCTCAATACAGCCTAGTTCGATTCCGTGTATTGACCGAGCCACGGCTGCGGTCGCGAAGCTTCACCAGCAGGAGCAGATTCATTTTGCTGCAAATCGCCTTTACCAACAAAGATGGTAGATTATTTGCTGTTATAGTTTGATGACAAAGGCGGGCGCCAGTGGCGTTATCAATCAGCGCCGAGTGGATCAAATTTGTCTTCGGTTATGCCAGCAAGGGCTGAGTTGAAAACGTGACGAGCCAGACTGCCAATGCGCTCATGAAGATGGAACCGGTGGCGGGATTTCGCCGTGAACTTGCCATCGATCTCGATCACAACAAAAAATCGCTAGACCAGAAGTTCACCAGAGCTAACCGCTACGCTGGCGCCTTTTATCCGGACTATTTGTACCTCGCCGCGTGTTTTTTCTGCGCGAGCCACCAGCGAGCTCGGGCGTCCCATTTCTATTCCTTGCGCAATTCGCCAGGTTACTACGAGATCTGTGGCCGGTGAGGTGTGCGCCAGCAAGCTAGCCAAAGCGCAGTTCGCACTCCCAGTAGCTGGGTCTTCCGGGACACCATCTATTGGCGCAAACATCCTAGTGTGGATATCGAAGCCAAGCGCGGAATGATGGACGTAAGCATGAATGTCTGGCATGACGCCAAGCGCGGCAATTTCATGGAAGACTTGTGTGTCCGCCTTGATCTGCGCCAACGCATCGATGTCGGTTAGTTCAACCAGTAAAAACGGAAGGCCCACGGACGCTACTAGTGGCGCGTGTATGGTCGTCCTGATCTGATCCGTTGATATTGACAGCGCTCGCGCTACTAAATCAGTTGGAACGGCTGGCCCAATCTCAAATTTGCCGGGTGCGACCAATTCGCATTCCATAGGTTCGCCGGGAGTCTGGCTTAGTGTGATCGGCACGATGCCAGCTATTTCCTCAAAAGCGATTTTGGTCCCGGTATCTATCTCGCCGAGATATCCGTTCTCAGCTAACACGAACGCCGTGCCGATATTAGGATGACCTGCAAAGGGGACTTCACGCGTTGGTGTGAAAATACGCACTGCACGGGTATTGCCACTTTTTGCTGGCAGAACAAAGCTCGTCTCGGAATAGTTGAACTCTCTCGCAATCGCCTGCATTTGCTTTGTGGTAAGCCCTTCGGCGTCCGGTAGCACGGCGAGCGGATTGCCGCCGAAGCGAGTTGTTGTGAACACGTCACATGTGAAAAACTGATAGCGCATGGTAACCCTTCGCAACTTGTAAAAGACTCGATTAATAGGTGACTAGGCGTGGCAATAAGTTTTGTGATAATAGCGGATACAGCGTGAACAAGCGGGGTTTTTGAAGCCGAGTCGATAATAAGAGACTTGCTGTGAGGCAAGGCGCACAGCAGCAATCCTTAAGCGAAAAGGGATAACGACAAGGGTTTCGCGGGCGCGGATTGCGGGCTGGGTAAGGGCAGTAGGATGAGCGTGGTTACAAAATGGTTAGCAGTGCGTTTTCGTGAAAGGCTTTGTAAATTGATAGCAATAAAATTCGTTAATCCTGCTGTATAGAACCGTCGGCCATTTGATTGGCATTTGCTTTGTTTTGCTTAGAAGTGTTGGCAAAGTCAGGAGAGATGGCCTTTACAGTGCTTTAGCCGCCTTCTGGAACCGCTAGGCAATCCGCAATGTCAGGCACCCAGGTTTGCGCGCTCTTGTGCCAGATAGCCACTTGAGGCTTGAACCACGTAGCATCATCGAAGCTTCCTACTTTCACTGAGATCAATGACGGCATTGCCGCGATGTCTAACAGCACGGGCGAACCGCATGTGCCACAGAAATTCACCGTTAGTTCCTTACCGCTATCCCCATTGTAGCTGTAACGCCGCGGTTGCCCTGTCACTTCTATGTCGATGCGATTTACCAGAGCAATGGTCGAAAAGGCACTGCCGCTGGTTTTTTGACAGTTCTTGCAATGGCACACCATAGTCTGCACTGGCTCCTTTTTAAGCGTGTAAAGTAACTTGCCGCATAGGCAGCCGCCGGTTTTATTGGTTTCCATAATGTGTGGTCCTCTTGGCTGTACCAGATTGCTCTTTAGCAACACCATTTTCTGATTAATGCGCGGTCTTTAAAAAAAGGCTCAGACCTATTTCTTACACCCGTTTTGGTCTCGCTAGTTATGCTAACGCATCTTTTATATTGATTTGTGGGGCAAAACTATGCGGGAAAGCCGAAGCACTTTAAATGAGATCACAGAAGCAGGTTGGTAGAGCAACGCGTAGACGTGAAACTTTGAACACTGCCGCCAAGACTCACTAAAGATGTATTGTGGCTCTATAACCGTTATTTCTCTGTTTTTAGCGTGCCGACGCTTGCAGAGTAGCTTTGATGAGACGCAAAGTGCATCTACTAAAGCTTGGTTGGCTAGATCGTTTAAGAAAGCAGTGGCTCTACTGAATCTTTTAATCACCGCAGCAGCCGCCTTTCCTAGGACTGTTGGGATTGAACGTTCGAAAATAAATCATCTTGTCTTCTTTTGCTGCTGCAGCCGTTCACGGTCGACAAAGCCCATCTACGTGAAGTTCCCGCTAAATATCCATCTCGCTATGCTAAGCGATAATTTAATCGGATGCTGCGCCTTGCGCCCGTCTGAAATTCTCTACCTCTCGTCTGTCTGTAAAAGAACCCAATAGTCATGAAGCTGTAAAAAACACACGACCTTGGAGATGTATTTTTCATGACAGACGCAAAATGGTGTCTAGGCTCGGTCGAGAGAGTCTTTACTGCTATTCCATGTTCTGTTTTTTCAATGTGCGCTAACTATAGCTATAAGTAATTGCCAGTGGCGGATTCAGAAAAGCTTGCGGCTTATTCAAGCCGACAGCACATAAGAAGAAAACTTGCCACTTAGCGTGATTGAGACCGAAAACCCCTGAGTTGAAAAGAAGTCGGTGGTTCTTTTATCGGGTACTTAGAGTAATCCCGTTGCCTCGCGATTTGCTTGGTGTGGGACTTCACTTTGATCTGGCTAGAGCGCTTTAAGTTTTGCGATTTTGACTTCGCCTTCGCAATTCAGCGGTCCGGCCAATGATATCAGTAACGATAATAGTAAGTAGCGATTTTTAGATAACGCTGCAACGAGACTGCGCAGGAAGCAATAAATTCCCTGTCGATTGAGCGACGGGCAAATAGCGGACTTATTTTTTCAACCCGGGGCGAAATCACGTCGGCCTAAGGTCGGCCTATGTGAGGCTAGCGTGCCTAACAGGCCTTAACCGAAATAAAACCATTTAGGAAAAAATATGAAGTGTTATGTACCATGCAACCGAGATAACAGCATATCGGGGAGGAGCGGTGGTAAGGCTCTCATCTCTGCGAAGCTAACAATAATGACCTGCTTGTTGAGCTTTAGTTTTTTCGCTCATACCCAGGAAGGGGGCAACACAGAGTATACAAGTAACTTGGAGATTGAAGAGGTCGTGGTCACGGGTACTCGTATCCGTAAGCCTGGTTTGATTTCGGCGAGCCCAATCTTTTCATTAGATGCTGAAGAAATAGGGCTACAGCAGCAAGCCGACGTTGAGCGTATATTGCGCGACTTGCCGTCTACAATCCCGCGGGATGGTGAAAACGTCAATAATGGTAGCGCAGGCATTGCAAGCATTGATCTTCGTGGTTTAGGTGCGCGGCGGACTTTAACTCTGTTGAACGGTCGCAGGATGATCCCTGCAAACCATAACGGCATAGTCGACACATCGATAATACCAACGGCGTTGATCAAGCGTATAGATATAATAACCGGCGGAGCCTCTGCCGTGTATGGCTCTGATGCGTTATCTGGTGCAGTGAATTTTATCCTAAACGACGAGTTTGAGGGTGTAGACATTGCCATCAACCATGCCTTGAGCGGCGAAAGTGACGTAAAAAGCAATATGGTAGCGCTTACCTTGGGCTCCAAGTTTGCGGATGACCGCGGTCATTTCGCAATGAATGTGAGTTGGGCTGAACGAGATGCCGTGCTACTTGGTCAGCGAAAGTATGGCAAGCTCGGCATCAGCACTAAGTCTGGGAAGGGCTACAGCGAATACCTTGCAGGCCAAGATCCCGAATCGCCTATGGCAGGTTGTACAGGTCCTGACGCGGCGAAGTATGGTGGTTCTACGACATCAATTCCGACCCGAGTTAGCATCGCGGGTGCAGGTAACGTTGGTCAGTTTTTGAATAACCGAACCCTCTATACCGGAGACGCCGACGGCGCTGAGAAGGGCTATAGTGCGCGAGGTGGCTGTAGCGTCTTTAATTACAATCCAGTTAATTACTTTAAATCTCCTCAAGAGCGTTACAACATATTCAGCATGGCGAAGTTTGAGGTGAACGATCACTTGGAAGTATATTCCACCGCCGAATACTCAAATATCTCAGTCCGCCTTCAAGTCGCCCCTTCGGGCACCTTCGGCGCTCGCTTTAATGTTCCGTTAGCTAATCCTTATATCAGTGCTAGTGCTCTCACCGAAATTATCTCTGTTGCGAATGATGGCGTCGCAAAAGGTAATCTAGAAGCAGGCGGTGCCGGAAGCAATTGGAATGATGTGAATAAGAATGGCGTTGTGGATAAAGAGGACTATTTAAAAATGCAGCTTCGTCGGCGGACCGTCGAGCTCGGTCCACGGTCATCGAATTGGAGCAGCGATCATTTTTCCTTTTTGGTCGGCGCGCGTGGCGACATAGCTTACGATTGGCGCTACGACGTATCGTTTCAACATGGGCGTAATAGCCGGGTTGAAATCCGCGATGGCTACACTAATCTTACCAACATTCAAAATGCACTAGATGCCACGAGTAAAGACACGTGTAAAAACGGGGTGTCTTCTTGCGTTCCAATTGATCTGTTTGGTGGCTACGGAACCATCACGTCTAAGATGGCAGGATATGCGAGGGCAATTGCATCGTTGAAGCAAACCTATGAACAGACAATAATGCAGGGCATATTGGATGGACCTATAGAAGCTATACAAATGCCGACGGCTAGCAGTCCCTTAGCCTTGAGTCTCGGTTACGAGTATAGAGACGAGTCCGCGGAACTGATTCCAGACGAATGCCTTAAGCTTGCGCCAGCTAGTTGCCAGGGTGGCGCTGGTGGTAATTTGTTACCGATAGCGGGCGGTTACGATGTCGCAGAACTATTTTTTGAAGGAATGCTGCCGCTTATCAATGATCGTCCATTTATGCAGGCTGTCGATATGGAGTTTGGTTATCGACAATCAGATTATTCCACTGTTGGGAAAGTGCACACTAACAAATTCGGTCTTAACTGGCGTCTCGACGATACAATCTTGTTTCGCGCTATGAAGCAGCGTGCCACTCGTGCTCCAAATGTCGCTGAGTTGTATTCCCCTCTTACGACAGGCCTAGATAACGCAAACCAGGATCCGTGTTCTGTCGCAAACAAAGACAAGATAGATGCCAAACTAAAACAGTTGTGTGTTTCTACCGGCGTGCTCCCCGGACAGGTTGGCCTTATCCAGGATATTGTTTCCGGTCAAATCAATGTAATAGAGGGCAGTGACCCTGCAAATCCTCCGGAGGAGGAAACCGCGAATACGACAACAGTGGGTATGGTCTGGACGCCAGACCTTGGTGGACGCATTAATGACTTTTCGGTCGCCATCGATTACTACAACATCGATATTCAAGGATACATCGACGAATACTCCGCTCAGCAAACCCTCGACCAATGCTACAAGGCAGGCCGAGCCGACGTCTGCGCCTTGATTCGACGTGTTGATGGGGATTTAACCAGTCCGTCTTCAGGTATCGAGCTCTACACGCGCAACTTGGATTACATCAAGACATCCGGTGTCGAATTGTCCTGGAATGCGGGTATTGATCTAAACAGATGGGGCAGCTTGCGTATTGGCTCTCAGATAAACAGTTACTTAAAAAACAAAACGCGTAGCGATAGCTTGTCGCCTGAAATCGACTGTAACGGTTATTACGGGACTAACTGCGCACCGACTTCTAAAACGAGGATGGTGACCAGAGCGACATGGACGTATAACAGGATTACAGCCTCATTGCGTTGGCGGTATCTAAGCGGTGTGGCGATAGAGCGCTCTCAGGCGGCAAAAACTTACGCCGCTTTCCGAGAGATCGATTCGTATAGTTATTTTGACCTTTTTGCCGGATATACGTTCTTTGATGACCGCTTAAATCTTAGTTTGGGTATTGAGAACATCACCGACAAAGAACCGCCAATTGTAGGTAATGGTGCGGGTAGTACGGCTTCAAATTCGGGCAATACGTTTCCTAGCGCGTACAGCGTCTATGGGCGAATGTTTAAATTGGGCATGCGTATGACGCTTTAATGCGACAATTCGGATAGTCCTCTGGGACATTCGAATCTGTCCTAGAGTGACTTACGAGAATAGAAGCAGCCGTAGTCGGCTGCTTCTAAGACTCGCAATTTATGAAATTGCAGCCGGATACATCGTTTCTAATCACGGTCCTTGGAAGCATCCTTGCAAACAATCCGATCTAGTGACTATGGGTTGTGTCCTAAGCCAGATTCGACAGAGCTTAAGCTTTAGATGCCTTGCATATACTCGCGTACATAGTTGGCCAACTGGCTTGTCGCGATTCGGTGCTGTGCCATGCTGTCACGGTCCCTCACCGTAACGGTGTCGTCTTCTTCGATGGTTTGAAAATCGACGGTGACACACAGTGGTGTGCCGACTTCGTCATGGCGCCGATAGCCTTTGCCAATATTGCCAGTATCTTCGTAATGAATACGACCTATACCGAGTTTCATAAGCGATTTTTTAAGCGTTTTGGCTTTATCAACAATACCCTCGTGATTGCGTTTGAGCGGTAGAATCGCAACTTTAATAGGAGCGAGGTGTGGTGCGAAAGCCATTACCGTTCGCTCCGACCCATTCTCCAGTGTTTCTACTCGATACGCTTCATTCATCACAGCCAGTACGCCTCTATCTACGCCAGCAGAAGGTTCGATAACGTAGGGCACCTGCCATTCCTTGGTCTCTAGGTCCTGTAAGGCGAGTTTGGCGTTAGAGTCAGTATTTGGTTGCACCGCGGCGGTCAGCGAGAAATCACCTTGAGCCTTAGTATGTGAGCCCAGATCAAAGTCTGTGCGGTTGGCAATGCCTTCCAGCTCCTCTACTCCGTGAGGAAACGTATACATCAAGTCGATAGTCGCCTTGCTGTAGTGTGCCAGTTCGTCCGCGGGCACGTGATAGAGCTCGATGTGTTCGCGTGGTACGCCCTGTTCTTCCCACCATTTCAGACGTTCTTCTACCCATGTGTCATGCCAGGCTTCGTCCTCTCCCGGCTTTACAAAAAACTCGAGCTCCATCTGTTCGAATTCGCGAACCCGAAAAATGAAGTTGCGCGGTGTGATTTCGTTGCGAAAGGCCTTACCAATCTGGGCGATGCCGAAGGGCAGTTTGGGTGAGGTCGAATCCACAACATTTTTAAAGTTGGTAAAAATAGCCTGAGCGGTTTCGGGTCGTAGATAGGCAAAGTTGCCGCTGTCCTGCAGCGGCCCGACTTGGGTTTGAAACATGAGGTTAAACGGTCTCGGTTCGGTGAGATCCGTCGAGCCACAACTAGGACACTGCGGTGTTTCTAAGTGATCTGCTCGCCATCGCGCTTTGCATGAGCGACAGTCTACTAACGGATCAGTGAAGGTATCTTCGTGGCCGGAATGACGTAGGGTCAGTGGGTTGGTCAGGATCGCTGCGTCCAGACCTTCAACATCGTCGCGCTCGTATACCAAAGCACGCCACCAGGCTGCTTTCAGATTGTTCTTAAGTTCTACACCCAGGGGGCCGTAGTCATAGACTCCCTGCAAGCCGCCATAAATATCGCTGGATTGGAATATAAACCCACGCCGCTTGGCCAGCGCTACTAACTCTTCCATGGTTTTTGCAGTCACAGAACACCTTAATATGAATTTGATACAGCGGCGGAACTATACCTGATTAGATGCCTCTGTTCAGTGCGACAGAAAGGGTATGCGCAGTATCTGCTTTGGCGTTGCCTAATTCAGATTGTTCGGGCGATACTTGGGTTTGCAGCGATTACCCATAACAGTTTGAGGGGCATATGAGCCAATTGTTCGATTTGACCGGCAAAGTTGCGCTGATCACTGGCTCGAGTAGAGGCATCGGGCGCGCTATCGCCGAAGCAATGGCGCGCCAAGGCGCGCAAGTTGTGATTAGTAGTCGTAAGGGCGATGTCTGCGATCAGGTTGCAGCCGATATCAATGCTGAGCTCGCGGACCAAGCTGGCGGCGCGGTCGCGATTCCAGCCCACATTGGCCATAAGGACGCGTTACAAGGATTGGTAGACCAAACTCGGAAGCTGCTTGGCCGGATCGATATTCTGGTTTGCAACGCTGCGGTAAACCCGTTTTATGGCAGCATGACGGACCTGCCCGACGACGCGCTGGACAAAGTGTTGGATATCAACATTAAGTCCAATCATTGGTTGGTGAACTTGGTGCTGCCGGAAATGATCCAGCGCAAAGAGGGTGCGATCATTATCGTCTCTAGCATTGGCGGTTTACGCGGCAGCGCGGCGTTAGGTGCGTATGCGATTTCAAAGGCAGCAGATTTGCAGCTAGTTAGGAATCTGGCGGTAGAGCATGGGCCGCACAATATTAGGGTGAACGCAATTTCTCCTGGTCTGGTGCGCACAGACTTCGCGCGGGCTCTTTGGGAAAACCCAGATGTACTCGCGGCGCGAACCGCAGGGGACCCGTTACGTCGCATTGGCGAACCAGAAGAGATCGCTGGCGCTGCGGTGTTTCTCGGGTCTGCTGCGGGATCTTTTACTACCGGACAGAATTTTGTCATTGATGGCGGCGCCACCATTTCTTAAGTAATCAAGCCGGGCTGTTGCTCAGGTTTTGCATTCCGCAGATCTTAGAACAGCTGATGGGGCAGTAGACCTATAATCGAAAGTGGTAAAACAGAACGATTCAAAAACAGGGACAGAGACTATGAGTGAAGAAGTTATAAAACGTCGGTGGTGGGCGGATGCCTTGATGATTGGCGGTGTCATTGCGATCTCTGCTGCTGTCTTGGGGGGCATCGGCACACGCTTGGGTATCTGGTCTTTCCAGGGTGGGTTTATTCTTCTGCAGGTCAGCGCAGTATTAGCGGTAGTTGTCGCGTTTCTCGGCATAATCGCTTTAATTTACGGCATCATTAAAGGTAAAACCGCAGAGCGCAGCGCTCTCGCAATTGGCATCGTGCTATCGTCTGTTGTGTTGGCGCAACTGGGCCTGCAGTTCTCTAAAGTTCAAGCGGTACCACCGATTCATAATATTTCTACCGATACCCAGGACCCGCCTGTATTTGATCAGATCGTCGCCATTCGAGAAGCCGTCCAAAGTAATCCGCTCGCGTATAACACGGCGGAATTGGCCGCAGTGCAGCAAGCCGCCTATCCCGATGTAAAAACACTCGTCATTCAATTGGAGGCTAATGCGGCGCTCGCTAAGGCGTATCAAGTGTTGTCCGATCTCGGCTTGGATATCGTTTCAACCAATCCGTCGCTAGGAATTGTTGAGGGGACAGAGACAACTTTCTGGTTTGGTTTCAAGGATGATGTTGTGGTCAGAGTCCGAGAGCAAACCGACGGAATTGGATCGATCATCGATGTCCGTAGTGTATCTCGAGTCGGGGTTTCCGACTTGGGGGTTAACGCAGCGCGTATCGAGAAAATCTTGGCAGCGATGCAGAATTAGATCGGTCCGGCTTACGCTGCATTTGCAGCTTACGCTTCATCCGAAATAGTGAAACCGTTGGAACGTTTGCTAGAACTTGATAAGGCTCGTAGTGAGCGTTTCTAAATCCACTACGCCGATCGCATTGAGTCCGGGTATCATCCCAGCACACTCGCCAGGGTTGAAGATTAGCTGTGCTTCTTGCAATTCGTTCCGATAGCGATGGGTGTGGCCGTGTAAAGCCAAATCCTGGCGACCGAGATTCCCGTCAAACTCGAGTGGATCATGAACCACGATAATATTGCGTTGGTGCCAGATTAAGTTGAGCGGTGGTTCGCAGAAGTGAAAGCCGAATTGCTCTATGGCTGCGTCAAGACTGTCTCGCTCTTGATCATTATTACCAAACACGCCGAACAAGGGCGCTTCCAGGTCTGCCAGCACGGCCAATGTTTTGGCTTGTGTCACGTCCCCGGTATGAATCACTCGATCCACGCCCGCATTGTTGAATAGATCGACAATTTTGCGAACGTTTTTTAAGTTGTTATGGGTGTCACTGACGATGCCGATGCGCATTATTTTTCTTGTGGTCGGTTGTAGTTGGTTGTGTCGTCGTTCCGGGCTAAAGCGCGGGCCTGTAAATATTGGTTGAGCCGATTATAAAGTACAACGGGAAAGTTCAACGGGAAAGTACAACGGGAAAGTACGATGGGTCGATATAAGGCAATAAAAAAACGCCAAGCAATGCTTGGCGTTTTTTAGCGAGCGCGTTACGCGCGTTCGAGGATGTGAATACCGCAAGCGCTGCCCAAGCCAATAACATGAGTGAGTCCGACTCGCGCACCTTCCACTTGCCGTGCGCCTGCTTCGCCGCGCAGATGCGTACTAACTTCGTAAATATTGGCAATGCCTGTGGCACCCAGAGGATGTCCTTTCGAGAGCAAGCCACCCGATACATTGACCGGAACTCGCCCCCCTAACTGGACTTCGCCGTCGTCGATTAAACGTCCAGCGCCTCCGTCTTCACACAATCCCAGGTTCTCATAGTGCAGTATTTCTGCCGTAGCAAAGCAGTCATGCAGCTCAACTAAATCGATATCGTCTGGTCCAAGGCCGGCCATTTCGTAGGCGTCTTTGGCTGCGATGCGGGTGCAGGAATTGACGTCTGGCATAACCAGGTCACGTTCCTGCCAAGGATCTGAAGCCAATACGGAGGCGCGTACTTTGATTGCGCGGCCCATTAAGCCCAGTTCTTTCGCTTTCTTCTCGGAGCAGATGATGGCCGCTGCGGAGCCATCGACGTTCACCGAGCACATCAGCTTCGTGTTTGGATAAGAAATCATCTCAGCACCCATAACCTGATCCAGCGGAGTCTCGATTTGATACATCGCTTTCGGGTTTAGCGTGGAATGGTGATGGTTCTTAACGGAGACCTTCGCAAACTGTTCAAAAGTCGTTCCGTATTTGCGCGCATGCTCCATACCCGCTTCAGCGAATACCGCAGGCATGGTGCCTGAACCCATCAAACCTTCTTTCGGAATGCCGGTTTTCGCGCCGCCGCCGCCCAATAAACCTTTGCCCATTTGCTCGACGCCTACAGCCAGGACCACGTCGTACAGGCCAGCTTTCACCGACGCCCATGCTTCGCGGAACGCGGTAGCGCCGGTCGCACAAGCGTTCGCGACGTTGACTACGGGAATACCAGTTTGGCCGATTTCTTGTAGTACGCGTTGGCCTACCATCGCTGAGGCTTGGCCGAGGTTGCCGCAGTACATAGCCTGCATATCTTGAATAGTGAGGCCACAGTCGTCCAAAGCCATCAGTGCGGCTTGTGCACCGATTTGTGGGACGGTTTTGTCTGGAAAGCGGCCAAATTTGATCATGTCGACGCCGACGATATATGCATCAGTCATGGTTAGTCTCCTTATGGCGGGATGCGCCGATGTTGCTAGCTATCCGCTTTGGGTTGAAAAAAATAAGAAATATATGAATTGCCTTCCTGGTCTTTGCGGCCGAGTGCGTCCGCAAAGACGACCTCAACAGGCATATCAAATTCCAGGTTTTCAGGATCTGGCTCGATATTGATCAGATTTCCTTTTATCGCTGTGCCGTCATCCAGATCAACAATAGCGCTGATATAGGGGACCTCGATGCCGGGGAACGAACGGTAGACAATCGAATAAGAGTAGAGTTTGCCTGCGTTCGGCAGCGTCACCGTTTCCATCTGATCTCGGGTCCCGCACTTTGAGCAAACGCTGCGCTCACCCAAGTAGGTTGCACCGCAGTTGCTGCATTTATGTCCTTCGAGATAAGGATCGCCGCCTTCCGGCAGCTTCAGAAATGGGACCGCGGGTAATGGTTGTTCGCTCATATCTCCCCTCCAAGTATTTGAGTCGCTGCTTTGCGAATGAAGCCCAAGACACAAAGCTCGGAAAGACTACTACGCTACCGGCAAGCGCGCTAGTCGCTGCGAATTTCCTAAAGATCGCTACCTTAGGCTGTATCCAATAGGGCTTGTGAAGCTATGCATCCAGTTTGGCTTTGATGATCTCGTTCACTTGCTGAGGATTTGCCTTGCCTTGGGTTTGCTTCATCACCTGGCCAACAAAAAAACCAAGCATCTTGGTTTTGCCGCCTTTGAGCTCGTCAAACTGCTTGGGGTGTTCGACTATTAACTGATTTATGATCGCGGTCAGTTGGCCATCGTCGCTCACCTGTTCCAAGCCTAATTGACCGATGAGATCATCGACAGACTGAGGCGCGGCGACTCCAGAGCCGCTATTCCAAAGTGCTTCGAACAGAGTTTTTGCGGTTTTAGATGAGAGGGTGCCGTCCTCTAGCCTACTGATTAAATGTCCCAGTTGTTGTGGTGTGACCGGGCTATTAGGCCAATCGAGTTCGGTGCGGTTCAAAAAAGCCGATAAATCGCCCATAACCCAATTCGCACTCAGCTTGGGCTGGTCACATATCGCGACGACGGCGTCGAAAAATTCCGCGCGATCGGGTTCGGCGCTTAGCCAGCGCGCGTCATAATCTGAAAGTCCCAGGGATTCGACATAACGCACGCGGCGCTGCTTAGGTAGCTCCGGTAGAGTCACCCGAATGCGGTCAATCTGTTGCTGAGAGATTTGCAGCGGCAACAAGTCCGGATCGGGAAAGTAGCGGTAATCTTCGCTTTGTTCCTTGCCTCGCATGGACCGCGTTTCGTCTTTGTCCGGATCGAATAACCGGGTTTCTCGATTGATCTTGCCGCCTGCTTCGAGCACCTCAATTTGGCGTTCCACCTCTAACTCAATGGCGCGCTCGACAAATCGGAACGAGTTGATGTTTTTGATTTCTGTGCGCTCCCCGTAAGCGGTTTCGCCGCGCGGCCGCACCGAGACATTCGCGTCGCAGCGCATGCTGCCTTCGGCGAGATTACCGTCGCAGATGCGCAAATACTTCACCAACGCGTGGATGCTGCGGAAATAGGCCGAGGCCTCTTCCGCGCTGCGCATATCTGGTTCTGAAACTATTTCGAGCAAGGGCGTGCCGGTACGATTCAGATCGATAGCCGTTTGGCCGGGAAACAGGTCGTGGATCGATTTACCTGCATCCTCTTCTAAGTGCGCGCGGGTGATGGCTACTTCTCTTTGGATGCCATCTTCCAGATCGATGGTAATGCTGCCTTGGCCTACGATTGGGGTTTCGAATTGGCTGATTTGGTAGCCTTTTGGCAGGTCTGGGTAGAAGTAGTTCTTACGGTCAAAGATTGATAGCAGGTTAATTTCCGCATCGATTGCGAGGCCAAATTTTATGGCCATCTCGACTGCTGCTTCATTGAGTACCGGCAAAACGCCGGGTAAACCCAAGTCGATAACGCAGGCTTGTTCGTTGGGGCTTGCGCCGTAACGACTACTAGCACCGGAAAAAATTTTGCTTTCAGTTGCAAGCTGGACGTGAATTTCCAAGCCAATTACCGTTTCCCAGGAAGTGCTCTGCATACTAGCTCTCCCTTGTTTCGCTAGCGGTTGGGTGGCGCAAATGCCAGTCGGTTTCTGTTTGATAGGCTTGGGCTAGACGCAATATGCGGTCCTCGCAGAATGCCGGCGCAATGAGCTGCATACCAACTGGCATATTGTCGCTAAAGCCGCATGGAATGCTGATGGCTGGTAAGCCCGCCAGGCTGGTCGGCACCGTAAACAGATCCTGTTGGTACATCGCCACCGGGTCCTGCAGCAGCTGTTCTTTTTTGAATGCGGGGCCTGGTGCGGTGGGTGTGAGCAAAACATCCACATCTTGAAATGCGCGCTCGAAGTCCATGGCGATCAAGCGTCGTATTTTCTGTGCCTTTATGTAGTACGCATCGAAATAACCCACCGAAAGTGTATAAGTACCAGTCAGGATGCGACGTTTTACTTCATCGCCAAAGCCTTCGCTGCGTGAGCGCTCGTATAAATCATGCAGGTCTTGCGGTGCCTCGCAACGATGTCCAAAGCGTACGCCGTCGTAACGAGATAGATTCGTAGATGCTTCGGCACTTGCGAGCACGTAATAGGTTGGAATGGCCATATCGGTATTAGGTAAGCTTACCGAGTGGAGCGTATGTCCAAGCTTGGCGAATTCACGCTGGGCTTCTACCAACAACCCGTCATCACTAAGTTGCTTGAGGTACTCTTCTGGCACGCCGATACGCATGGGTTGATCGGGCGCTTGCAACGTCCCCTGAGCCATTGCTTCTAACCAAGCATCTTCGCGTTGGGCGCTGGTCGAATCGCGTTCATCAAAACCTGCCATATAGCCAAATAAAAGGCTGATATCGGCTGCGCTTTGGGCGAACAGTCCACCTTGATCTAACGACGAGGCGAAGGCGATCATACCGAATCGTGAAACTCTTCCATAGGTTGGTTTGAGTCCGCTGATGCCGCACAAAGAAGCAGGCTGTCGAATCGATCCGCCGGTATCGGTGCCGGTTGCTACTGGTGTCAGCCGCGCCGCGACCGCAGCGGCAGAGCCTCCAGAGGAACCGCCTGGCACTCTGGCAAGATCCCACGGGTTGCTAACCGAGCCGAAATAACTCGTTTCATTAGACGAACCCATAGCGAACTCATCCATATTGGTTTTGCCCAGGGTGACCGTGCCGGCGGCATTGAAACGGCCGACAACCGTGGCATCGTAGGGCGCTTTGAAATCAGCGAGCATGCGCGATGCGCAAGTCGTCAGGATATCCTGAGTGCAAAAAATATCTTTGTGGGCCAACGGTAATCCAGTGACGAGAGTGTGCCTGCCATCCGCTCTGCGCGCATCTGCCGCACGCGCTTGCGATAGCGCTAAGTCCTCGGTTAACGTAATAAAGCTGTTATACAGCTTATCGCTCGCTTTGATTTTGCGCAGAAACTCCAGGGTCAGCTCTTCGCTGGAGCAGCTCTTATTCTCAAGCAGCCGGCTCAGCTCGATCAAACTGGTTTCCGTGATAGTCGGTTGCATGGTTAGTCAAACACCTTAAGTCAGCGCCCTTATTCGATTACTTTGGGAACGAGGTAATAGGCTTCTTCTGTGGCGGGCGCGCTTTGTTGATTTCGCCGAACGTCTATCGTTTCCGTGACGCGATCCGCCCTCAGCCTTTGGGTTGTATCCAACGGATGTGACATTGGCTCAACGCCATCGGTAGCCACGCTTTGCATCGCGTTGATCATGCGCAGAATTTTATCCAGATCGGCATGTACCGAATCTGCTTCATCGCCTGCTAGGCGCAATTTGGCCAAATGCGCTAAATGTTGCACGTTAAAATCAGTTGAATCGCTTGCTGATGACATATTTAACTTGGGTACATGTAGGAGCCTGAGTATAAGGCAAACACGGCAGCTAAAACGATAGCGTAGTCGTCCTGTTAAGGCGGTTTGGTAAATTTTTCGCGGATTTCCAAAATATGCTTAATTGCCATTAAAAAAATTCAAAATCATGGACTTAGGCCTTTAGTTTCCGTGCTTTTGCGGTCAGGAATGCCTATCATGGCGCGATAGCAATGGAAGAGGCGCGAAATGTTTAAAAATTTCCGCGGGATGTTTTCGAGAGATCTTTCGATTGACCTTGGAACTGCGAATACACTGATTTACGTGCGCGAGCAGGGCATCGTTTTAAACGAGCCCTCGGTCGTTGCTATTCGCGTGCAAGGTAGCCAAAAAAGCGTTGCCGCTGTGGGCTTAGATGCCAAGCGCATGCTCGGTCGAACGCCTGGCAACATCACCGCGATTCGCCCTCTAAAAGACGGCGTGATTGCTGACTTTCTGGTAACAGAAAAAATGCTCAAATATTTCATCGCCAAAGTTCATGAGAATTCTTTTATTCGCCCGAGTCCGCGCGTCTTGGTTTGTGTTCCCTGTAAGTCGACTGAGGTAGAACGCCGCGCAATTCGTGAAAGCGCGCTGTCAGCTGGTGCCCGCGATGTGCGTTTAGTTGAAGAGCCGATGGCGGCTGCGATCGGCGCGGGTTTACCGGTGCACGAAGCGGTCGGGACTATGGTGGTTGATATTGGTGGCGGAACAACCGAGATCGCCATCATTAGCCTTAACGGCGTTGTTCTTTCCGACACCGTTCGCGTGGGTGGTGACCGGTTTGACGAGTCCATCGTCGCGTACATCCGGCGCACGCAAGGCAGTCTGATTGGCGAAGCGACGGCTGAGCGGATTAAGCAGGAAGTGGGCGCAGCTTATCCGCAAAAAGAGATTCGCGAAATTGATATCCGTGGCCGTAACCTGGCGGAAGGGATACCTCGTAGCTTCACCTTGGATAGCAACGAAATACTGGAAGCACTGCAAGAGCCGTTGTCGATGATTGTTCAAGCGGTTAAGAGTGCGTTGGAACAGTGCCCGCCGGAACTGGCTTCGGACATCGCTGATACGGGAATGGTCGTGACAGGCGGCGGCGCGCTGCTTCGAGACTTAGATATTTTGTTAGCAGAAGAAACCGGATTGCCAGTTATAATCGCCGAAGATCCTCTGACGTGCGTTGCTCGCGGCGGAGGCAGGGCGTTAGAGTTGATGGATGAGGCGGGCAATGCTGATCTGCTTTCAACAAGCTAGCCAGTGTTACAGACCGCCCTGTTCGTATGTTCAGCGATAGCGCGAAGAGCCATGTTCGGGTATTGGATTAGCGCGTGTTTCGTGGCGACGGCTGTGTGCAAGAGATCAAGGCCGCGTGCCGAAAACCGGTTGATCTAGGGTTCTCAAAGGCGATTGAAGCTCTTTACAGTCGGTTAGGGCCGATCTAATTTGGTCGAAGTCGATTTAAGCCGACAAGAGCCTGTACAAAAACAAAACAAGCACTAACAAACTGAACCATGCCAAGCTTACCCGGCTAATTCCGGGATGCGGTGAATGAATAATTTGTCAGTCTCTATCCCTTTGACTTGATCGTGCCGTGGCTACACTACATTTGTGACGACTTTTAGGGGACGCTAATTAAGACGCTTTTTGCTCAAAAACGTGGCACGGGGTATCTGATGGGTGCGCTCGTTTTGCTGTCTGTGGTCTTGATCGTTTTGGATACAGCCACCCGATGGGTTGTACCGATTCGTTCCGCGCTCGTCACCGTGGTTGCGCCCGTGCAATACGCAGTTGAATTTCCTTACCTGTTAACCAGCACACTTCAGTTTTCGCTTACCGATCGCAATACTTTAGTCGCACTCAACGAAGCCCAGGCAGAAGAGATACTGCGTTTATCGCATAGCGTGCAGCAGTTGGCTTCTTTGAAAGCGGAAAACGATAGCATGCGAGCACTGCTGGATTCTAAGGCGCGTTTGCCTGATGAGGTAACCATTACCGAGATTGTTGGGATCGTCCCTGACCCTAATCGAAAAGAAGTAATTATTGATAAGGGACGTATCGATGACGTTAGTGTCGGCCAAGCAGTGTTGCACGATCAGGGGCTGTTTGGACAGGTTATCGAAGTGGGTCAATTATCTAGCCGGGTCATGTTGATAGTCGATCAAGACCATGCCGTGCCGGTGCGAGTTGTGCGTAGCGGCGTACGAAGCATTGCCGGCGGGTCGGGCTCGGTTGATGAGCTTTTTCTTGAGCATGTGCCCAAGTTTGCTGATATTAAGGTGGGCGATGTGGTTGTGACATCGGGCCTCGGTGGGCGTTTCCCGCAGGGCTATCCGGTCGGCGAAGTGGCCACAGTGGACAGTGATCAAAGATCGGGTTTTGCGACCATTCGCGTTGCGCCTGCAGCTCGCTTGAGTGAAGCACGTCACCTGTTGATCGTGCGGCCGAGTGAAGAGCCAAGTGACCTGCCGGCAGCTGTTGGATCGGAAGGCAGTTTGCAATAATGCATACCGCCATATTGATTCCCCTCACCTTTGCGGGCGCCATGTTGCTGGAAATCAGCAGGCTGCCAGCGGGCAGCCTTGGCTGGTTGGCGTGGTGTCGCCCGGAATGGCTGTGCATGGTCACATTTTACTGGGGCTTTCAAAGCGCGCGCGGCCTTAACCCAGTTGTCTTATGGTGCTTTGGTCTTTTTGTAGACGTTCTCTTAGGACAGCCGCTTGGATTGAATGGTGCCATTCTAGCGTTGATTGCTTATGTCGTTGGGCTCAATAGCGAGCGCTTGCGGATGTACTCAATGCCTCAGCAGGTGGCCATTCTGTTGATGATTCTGTTGCTCGCGGAAACGCTGCGGAGCTGGATTTTGAATTTAGCTGGGCACTCAGGTTGGAGCTTTGAAACCTATGTGGCGTCGTTTATAACTGTTTTGCTTTGGCCGGTATTTGAAGCGCTGGTCAAGAAATGGCACCTGCCGCGGAGTCTCGGCTAATGCCTCATCAGCACCAACACCAGCACCGGCCTCTGATCCTGGCGTCGGGTTCGCCACGACGTGCAGAGCTTCTTCATCAGATTGGCCTGGCGTTCGAAGTCCAGGTTGCAGACATCGACGAGACACCGCTATCTAACGAAATCCCTACCGCCTATGTGCAACGCTTAGCCAGCGGCAAAGCGGCGCAAGTGATGAGTCAGAATAAGGTTAAAAATAGCTTGGTTTTAGCCGCAGATACGACGGTTGTAGTGGATGGCACGATTTTCGGTAAGCCCGAAAGTCACGCACAGGGATTGGCAATGTTAGCGCGTCTCTCTAACCGCGCGCATTCCGTTTACACCGGTATCGCAGTAACCGACGGCGATCGCTTGGTTGTCCAGGTGGTTGCGACTGAGGTCACTTTTCGCACCATTTCCGCATCTCAAGCAGAGCGATATTGGCGAACCCGGGAGCCTTTGGGTAAAGCAGGTGGCTACGCCATTCAGGGTATTGGCGCCGTTTTCATCGAGGCAATCGTTGGCAGCTATTCTAATGTGGTGGGCTTGCCTTTAGCCGAGACCGAACAGCTGCTCAACGACTTCGGTCTTGATACCTGGTCTGTACGATCTGATATCCCATCAGATATGGCCGGAGAGGCCCTTACGAAGAATTGAGGTGTTGGCATAAGGTAACATCTAGGCGAATAAATTCATTTGACGGATGCATAGGGATCGTCATGATTGTCGGTTCAAGCAATCTAATTGCAACGAGTTGTATCGTCTTCATGACTACCTTCAATGACTGATTTGCCCGCGCCACCTAAACCGCTCGATCGCTTTGTGATGCGACCGATCGTTACTCTCTTTGTACTCGCGATCATGTTGCTCGCCAGTATTCAGGTCGTTGGTCGTGCTGGGTTGGCGACAGCTGCATTTTTTGAGGATGAACTCAATCAAATCCTAAGCTTCTGGCGAGTCGAAATTACCGGCTTAGAGGGAGGCTGGCGCGGCCTCAATCCCTACATCGAGGCAGATAAGCTCACCTTCGGGGCAGGCGAATTTGATCGCTTTCGTCTCGAGATCGATTTTGTCGAGAGTATTTATCGCGGCGATTGGATACCTAGACATGTCTATTGGAGCCGCGCGCTTATTGAACTGGAGCAGGTAGCGGCCGGATGGCAGCTAAAAAACGTCCGAGTCCGAGATATCCCTTTCGATCCGGCTTTGGTTGCGCGGCATGGCGATTACTTATTCGGCAATGTGCGCCTCCGCCTCTACTCCGCTGCTGGTCCAGTCAGTGACGTAGACGCTGAGTTGTTGATTAGCAACGCGGACGCAAAGCATGCCATCAGGCTGGCCTTATTTCAGGACAGTACTGATGACGACGTTCTATTTATTAATTGGCTAGAGATTGGTGAGTTTTGGGATGATGCTACCGAACTCACCGCGACCATCAGCGGCGCGACTGAACTGCCTCTGGCTCTGACCGCGAATCGACGCCTTGCCATAACCCGACTTGAGGGCGCTTGGAAGGCGCGCAACGACGTGGGACGTGGTTTTATTGATATCGCAGCCTCGCTCGATCCACATCCAAGCTCAAGCTCTCCATTGCAAATCGCGTCTCAGCTGGATTTTCGCTCAAAGCCAGAGTCAACTGCTGTTTTGCTCGATGATGCGTCGAGCATTCAGATCGATGCGATCATTGCGGACACGCAACTCACCCATGATGAATATGTTTTGCCACTTTCGCCGGTGCACTTCAGTCTGCAGATTGGCCAAGAGAATTCATCATCTTGGTCGGGACTAACAAGTCGCCAGCCGACTTTGCGTTTTTGGTCACCGGAAATAGATATTGCCGGCGTTCGCGAATTGTTGGTACGAACCTTTCCGGTGGAGGAGGCTTTGATCAGGTGGGT
>MDTB01219011.1_pt1 | contig 27364 bp, 22 predicted proteins | sample 811161 | NCBI WGS metagenome assembly MDTB01 (sample SAMN05326650, study PRJNA326480) | marine metagenome | isolation source: seawater | place: Mediterranean Sea | collected 2009 | reverse complement strand
TTTCAAAAATGTCAAAATAGATATTTTTTCTGATTTATTAGGTTCTTGTCGCGCTCTCTGTAATCTAAAGAAAGGCATTGTTTCTATCTTGGGAACAGGCTCTAATTCATGTTATTATGATGGAAATGAAATAAATATGCAAATTAAGTCACTCGGTTATATTCTGGGAGATGAAGGTTCAGGATACTCATTAGGAAGAGTTTTTTTAAAAAAATACCTAAGAGGTGAATTAAATGATAGAATATCGAAAAAATTTAATTGTAAATATGCAATTAGGAATGATAATTATAAGATTTTATATGAAAAAAACTCCAATAAAATAATTGCAAATTTTGCTGGATTTATTAATGAAAATAAAGGTGATAAAATTATAAATGATTTAATTTTTGATCATTTTGAATATTATTTTAAAGAAATAATAATCAAATACAACAAAAAAGAATTGTATCTGACAGGATCTATAGCTCATTATTTTGAGAGAGAGATAAGAGAGGTTTCGAAAAAATTTAATATTGATATTATGCAGGTAGATAAAGACCCTATATATCATTTAGTAAATTATCACGTAAAATAAAATATTCAATTACTTTTGCATCAAAATGAAAGAAAAGAAAAAAAGCTTATTAAAATATGCTGGAGAAATTTCATCTCCGGTTATCAAACAAGATGATATAAAAAAATGGGAATCAGATGCAGTTAAATCTGTTAATGATCATTTTTCACAACGATTTAATGAGATAAAGAAAGAATATTCAAAGCTTATAGAAGAATTTCAGTGGAATGACTTGGTTTATAAGTCAAATTACTCATTTAAACCAATTCAAGGTAAAACATATTACTTATATCAAAGAGATGATAAGAAAAAATCTCTCTTTTTATCTTTAATTGCTCCAAATGAGTGGAATATGCTTTTTATAGGTTCATTTAAGTTATTATCAAATAATAAATGGGAAAAAATAGATGAGTAATTATATTAATCACAAAGTAAAAGATATTGGACTAGCTGAGTGGGGTAGAAGAGAAATCAAATTAGCAGAGGCAGAAATGCCTGGTTTGATGTCCCTGAGAAGAGAATTTGGAAATAATAAACCTTTAAAAGGAGCTAGAATTGCTGGTTGTTTACATATGACAATTCAAACTGCAGTTCTTATCGAAACACTTATAGAGTTAGGTGCTGAAGTAACTTGGTCTTCATGTAATATTTTTTCTACGCAAGATCATGCTGCTGCTGCAGTTGCTGCATCAGGAGTAGCAGTATATGCTTGGAAAGGAATGAATGAAGAAGAATTTGATTGGTGTATTGAACAAACTTTATTCTTTGGTGAAGAAAAAAAACCATTAAATATGATTTTAGATGACGGTGGTGACTTAACAAATATGGTTCTTGATAAATATCCTAAACTTACAAAAAATATAAAGGGATTATCAGAAGAAACTACAACAGGTGTACACAGACTTTATGATAGAATAAAAAATGGAAATTTACCAATACCTGCAATTAATGTTAATGATTCAGTTACTAAATCAAAGTTTGACAACAAGTATGGATGCAGAGAAAGTGCTGTTGATGCCATAAGAAGGGCAACAGATATTATGCTTGCTGGTAAGAGGGTAGTTGTAGCTGGTTACGGAGATGTAGGAAAAGGAACTGCAGCATCTTTTAGCGGTGCTGGATCAATCGTAAGTATTACAGAGATAGATCCAATTTGTGCTCTTCAGGCTTCTATGGATGGTTATGATGTTAAAAAAATGTCAACATTAATACCAGATGCAGATATTGTGATAACAACTACTGGTAATAAAGATATTGTCATTAAGGATAGTTTTTTAGCCATGAAGGATAAAACGATAGTTTGTAATATTGGTCACTTTGACAATGAAATTGACATGGTATGGTTAAATGAAAATTATGGTCATACCAAAGAAGAGATAAAACCTCAAGTTGATAAGTACACTTTAAAGAATAATATTGAAATTATTGTATTAGCAGAAGGAAGATTGGTAAACTTAGGTTGTGCTACAGGTCATCCAAGTTTTGTTATGAGTAACTCATTTACAAATCAGACACTTGCCCAAATTGAATTGTGGACTAATTCAGAGAATTATACTAATAAAGTATATATGCTACCTAAAAAGCTAGATGAAAAAGTAGCTATGTTGCATCTAGATGCTTTAGGGGTTGAGTTAGAAAAATTAAATAAGGTTCAGTCAAAATACTTAGGCCTTGATATTGAAGGACCTTTTAAACCTGATTATTATAGATATTAATTAATTATTTATAGTTTTGAAGGCGTATAACATCAAGAATACTTAGTTGTATACCAACCGGCTTGATTTTCGGTGGTAAAGTGATGTGGGCATCATTGTCAAAAATCGATTCTCATTTCCTTTTCTTGATTAAATATATTTTAAAATATGAAAAATTTATTTACTTCAGAATCTGTTTCAGAAGGACATCCAGATAAATTATCTGATCAAATTAGTGATGGTTTGTTAGATAATATACTTGCCTTTGATCCTGACTCAAAAGTTGCTATTGAAACATTTGTAACTACAGATAGAGTAATAATTGGTGGAGAAATTAATACTACAGCAAACATAGATTATGATAAGATTGTAAGAGATGTTATAAAAAATGTGGGATATGACAAAGAAGAGTATAAGTTTGATTACAAAACTTGTAAAATATCTAATTATATCCATTCTCAATCAAAAGATATTAATAGGGGGGTAGATAAGAAAAAAAAGTCTGACCAAGGGGCTGGTGATCAAGGTATGATGTTTGGATATGCGGTTAATGAAACTGATAACTTTATGCCTCTCGCACTTGATCTTTCTCACAAGCTTTTAGAAGAACTTGCTATTATTAGAAAAGAAGGAAATGAGGTTTCTTATCTTAGGCCAGATTCTAAATCTCAGGTAACGGTTGAGTATAAGAATGGATTGCCCCAAAGAATAGATACAATTGTTATTTCAACCCAACATGATGAATTTGATGAGGATAATAAAATGCTTAGTAAAATAAAATTTGATATTCAAAACATTCTAATCCCTAGAGTTTTATCTAAATATCCTTTATTCTCAAAATATTTTAACGATGATATAATTTTTCATATTAACCCTACAGGAAAATTTGTAATTGGAGGTCCACACGGTGATACTGGACTTACTGGAAGAAAAATCATAGTAGATACATACGGAGGAAGAGGAGCACATGGTGGTGGTGCATTTTCAGGAAAAGACCCAAGTAAAGTTGATAGAAGTGCTGCATATGCCACCAGAAATATTGCAAAAAATATTTGTGCTGCTGGTATTGCTAAAGAGGTTCTTGTACAAGTTAGTTATGCTATAGGAGTATCAAAACCGGTTGGTTTATTTGTAAATACCTTTGGAACATCGTCTAAAAATATAAGAGATTCTCAAATTTCAGATTATATATTAAATAATATTGATATGACCCCTTACGGAATAGAAAATAGATTAAAGCTTAGAAATCCTATATATTTAGAAACCTCAATATATGGTCATATGGGTAGAAGTTATACTAAAAAACCTAAAAACTTTATTGATCAAAACTTAAAGGAGATTTCAACTAGTACAGAATTATTTACTTGGGAAATTCTTGATTTAACTGACCAATTAAAAGAAAATTTTTCGTAAATTTTATCTTTAATCTGCAATTTTGATTTATGGTTAGAAAAGAGAATAATTTTAATTTTGTGATTGGGTTAATTCTTATAGCTTCCTTTTCTAGAATCATACCTCATTATCCAAATTTTACTCCAATAATTGCAATTTCTTTATTTGGTGGAAAGTATTTTAAAAATAGAAACCTTGCTTTCTTTCTTCCAGTTTTTATATTATGGTTAAGTGATTTGATTATCAACAACTTCATCCTAGATTATTATAAAACTTTTACATTTATTTATCCTGGTTTTTATTGGCAATATTTTTCTATTTTATTGATATCTTTTATTGGAAGAAATTATATAAATAAAATATCTTCATTTAAATTATTGGGGATTTCTATTTTTTCCTCAGTAGTTTTTTTTCTAATATCAAATTTTGGAGTTTGGCAATCTAGCACACTATATTCAAAAAATATAATAGGTTTAATAGCTTGTTATATTGCTGCTATACCATTCTTTTATGGAACATTAGCCAGTTCAATAATTTACACTTATTCATTATTTGGTATCTATAAAATTTTATTTGAAAGTAATTTAAAGTTTAAAGCATTCAAATAATTAAATAGTAAATAAAATATTTAATAGTATGTCATTTAGAACTAATAAAAAACGATATTTAATTAAGTTTGAGAAATAAATAGAATTCATGTAAATTTGCATTATAATGCGATTTAAATTAACTGTTTTATTTTCTTTTATTTTTATTTTTCACCTTAATTCACAAACACTAAATCAAGTAAACTCTGCTCTTGAATCTAGGGGTATAGAGACTAGAAGTGAAATTTTAAGTGAACTTGCAAAAAGAGGCATGAGTGAAGATGATGCGCGAAGAATGGCTTCAGTATACGGTTTGTCTTACGACCAATATATTTCTAGGTTTGTTAATAATAGTACTTTAAAAAATAATACTAGTCTACCTCAGCCAACCACTGTAAATCAGGTTGATATAATTCAAAATGAAATACTTGAAGATAAAAAAATATCTGAGAAAGTTGAAAATAAAATTGAGCAAGTTGAAGAAAAAGTTGCGATAGAAAATATTAATGACTTAAACAAAAGTCTAAAGTATTATGGTTATGATATTTTTTTAAATAATCCATATGCGAATAAAGAATATTTAGTTGGTAATATTGATGAAAATTATATACTTGCTCCTGGAGATGTATTTAGAGTTTATGTATTTGGTATAAATTCATACCAAGCTGAAGTTAAAATTGATCTAAATGGTAATGTTCTTCTACCTGAAATTGGAATATTTTTTGCTTCAGGATATACTTTTAAAACTCTCAAAAATAGATTGACCACATTTTTAGGTAAATCTTTTTCAGGATTATTAGAGAAACCACAAAAATCATTTATCGATGTCTCTTTATCTCAACTAAGACCTGTAAAAATCACAGTAATGGGAGAATCAGTTACTCCTGGTCCTCATTTAGTTAATGGGTTTGCAACTGTTCTTAATGCAATTTATTCATCAGGAGGAATAAAATCTACTGGATCATTAAGAAATATTCAGGTAATTAGAAATAATAGAAAAATTGCATCAATTGATTTATATGAATATTTATCTAAAGGAAGGTTAGATAACGATGTAAGATTGATGAATGATGATATTATTTTTATACCTATTAGAAATAATTCTGTTTCATTAAATGGTTCTGTATATAAACCATCCATATTTGAATTAAATAAAGGAGAGGGTATAAATGAATTAATAGAATTTGCTGGAGGTGTCAAACCCAGTGCCTATCTAGATGAAGTATTCATATCCAGAATAAAAAACTTTGAAGATAGAAATAAAGATGACTTGTATGATAAATTCTTAGTTTCAATTGATCTAGGTGATATAATTAAGAATAAATTAAATTTTAATCTTAATGATGGTGATAATCTAGTTATTAATTCTATTTTGGATAGGAAAATAAATTCAATCACATTACAAGGAAATGTATTTAGACCAGGAGAGTACCCTTTAAGTAAATATAATGATCTTAAACAATTAATTATTGATGGTGGAGGTGGATTTAGACCTAGAACTTATATGGAAGTCGCTGATATCATTAAGGAAAATCCTTTTACTGGAAAATTTGATTATATAAAAATTAATTTAGACTCATTAATGAATGATTTAATAGATTATAAACTTGAAGATCAAGATATCATCAGAATATATTCATATAATAAAGATTATATAGTTGATAATAAATCACGACAAGAATTATTACCTGAAAAACTTAATACTGTTTCAATCTTTGGTAATGTATATAAAGAAGGTAATTATCCACTTGATAAGTATAACACTTTGAAAGAATTAGTTGATGATGCTGCTATGGGTATTAAGCCTGAAACATATATGGAAAAAGTAGATGTAATTAGAGAAGATTTATTTACTGGTATAAAATCATTTAAAACTTTTAATTTATCTAATATTATGAATGGTAAAGAAAATTATAATTTAGAAGATAATGATGAGGTTAGGGTTTATTCTGAAGAATATGTTTACGGAGAAAAAAAAGAAATATCAGTATCAGGTTTTGTAAGTAACCCAAGAGTTATATCATGGAGAGAGGATTTAAATTTATATGATTTAATATTTGGATCACTATCAATTGAAAATCCAGATGTTATAACTAATATTCTTGATTCGAGGGTAGATATAAGAAGATTTAATATTGAAACAGGATTATTTTTTACAAATACCTATTCCTTAGATAAAGTTTTTGAAAGAGAATTAGATATTAGTTTACTACCTAGAGACAAAGTTATCTTGTATAGTAGATCAGTATTTGAAGAAATAAATCCAATAGTTACCTCAATTGGTCAACTCAATAATTCTGGTACTTTTTCTTTACAAGATAGTATGATTGTTGAAGATTTAATTATAGCATCAAATGGTTTTAAAAAGTTTGCAGATCAGAGTTATGCAATTATCAATAGAATAAATATTAAAGACCCTGAAATATCAAGAGATAAATATCAGGTAAAATTAGATTTAAATTATATATTAGGTTTAAAGAAAAAAAATGATGTTTCTAATCCATTTTATTTAGAAGATCTTGATATTGTTGATGTTAATATATTACCTGGAGAAAGAGAATCTTTTTCAATAACAATTAATGGAGAAGTTAATATTCCTGGTAAATTAATCTTAAATCAAAAATATCAATCTATTCAAGATCTAATATTTGAGTTTGGTGGTTTTACAGAAAATGCCTTTTTAAAATCCTCTTATGTTTTAAGAAATGGTAAACTATTATCTTACGATTTATCAAAAAAATTAAATTCTGATCTTTTAAAAGACGATGATCAAATAATAATTACTTCCAAACTTGGTGAAGTTACTGTTAATGGAGCAGTTATAGATACAAAAATATTTAATTGGGAAAAAAGAAAGGTTAAATATTATATCAGAAATTCGGGTGGTAAAATACCAAAAAAATCTGGAAAAATTAGGATTAACTATTCTAACGGTATATCAAAGAAAGTTGGTTTTTTAAAAAATCCAAAAACATATCCTAATTCAAATATATTTGTTTCGTTTAAAGAAGAGAAAGAAGATAAATCAAGACCTAATACTCCTTTTATTGAAAGATTTATTGAGGTTCTTACTATAGCTACTGGAGCACTAACAACCTATGTTTTAGCAAATAAACTATAAAATTGTTTTCTTCAACTGAGTCATTTTCTAATTATAATAATCTAGAAAAAAAATCTATTTTTGAATTACTTCAGATCATAAATAGTGAGGACAAGACTGTTCCTCTAATCATAAGTAAATCTTTAAATAAAATTTCTTTACTAATAGATAAGATTATAAGAAGAATGAAAAAAGGAGGTAGATTATTTTACATTGGCTCTGGTACACCAGGAAGACTTGGTGTTGTGGACGCATCAGAGTGTCCTCCAACATATGGAGTAGATAATAATGTTATAATAGGAATTATTGCTGGAGGCGATTATGCAATAAGAAATTCAGTTGAAAATGCAGAGGATGATATTGATCAGGCTTGGAAAGATTTAAACAAATATAACATAAATAGTAGGGATTCAGTTTTAGGAATAACAGCTTCTGGTAGAACTCCCTATGTAATTGGGGGATTACAAAAATGTAAAAAGGCAAAAATTTTTACTGGACTTATTACATGTAATAAAAACTCTAAAGCATCAAATTTTTCTGATATATCAGTAGAAACCATAGTAGGTCCAGAAGTAGTTACAGGAAGTACCAGAATGAAATCAGGTACAGCTCAAAAATTAATTTTAAATATGATTTCAACATCTTTGATGATTAAGCTTGGAAGAGTCAAAGGAAATAAAATGGTAGACATGGCTCTATCTAATTCAAAACTAATTGATAGGGGAGTCAGGTTTGTTTCCGATGAGTTAAAAATAGACTACTCAAAAGCAGAAATTTTATTAAATGAGTTTAATTCAGTAAGAGAAGTAATTGATAACTTTAAAAAAAAAGAGTCTTAAATTAAGACTCTTAGTAGCGGGGGTAGGACTTGAACCTACGACCTTCGGGTTATGAGCCCGACGAGCTACCAACTGCTCCACCCCGCGATATATAATTACTAAATTAAGATTTGTTAATAAATTTGCCAAATAGAAATTAATATATATGTCATTTAAATCTGGATTTGTAACAATTATTGGTAATCCTAATGTTGGAAAATCATCATTATTTAATGCTATTTTAAATTTTGAATTATCAGTAGTTACCCAAAAATCTCAAACAACAAGAAATTCCATTAAAGGAATTATTACAACTGATAATTTTCAGATAGTTCTTTCAGATACACCTGGACATGTTGAATCTTTATATCTCTTACATGATAAAATGAATAAAAATATATACTCATCATTAGAAGGATCAGATATAATATTATATGTAACTGATGTAAAAGAAAAAAAAATTAATCAAAAATTACTTGATGCCGTTTTAAATCTTCAAATTCCTATTATCTATTTAGTCAATAAAAGTGATTTAGATAAAAAATATAAACTTATAAAAAATAATCTATTTAGAGATATGTTTCTTGTATCATCAAATTTTAAAAAAGACATAGATAAAATATTAACTACAATAGTTAAATACTTACCAAATCATCCTGCATTTTACTCAAAAGAAGAGTTAACAGATAAAAATGAAAGATTTATAGTATCTGAGATAGTTAGAGGAGAGATATTTAGAAGTTTTTCTCAAGAGGTTCCTTATTCATCACATGTAGAAATAAATAAATTTAAAAATGAAGAAAAATTATTGTGGATTGAGGGATATATTTATGTAGAAACCGAAAGTCAGAAATCTATATTACTTGGTAAAAAAGGAAATAAAATCAAGGATCTAAGTAAAAAATCCAGAACATTAATTGAGGAAATATACAATAAAAAGGTTTATATTAATTTTACAATTAAAGTTTTAAAATGGAGGAGTAATAAAAAATTTTTATTCTCAAAATTCTAAAAGTATTATTATTTTATCAAAAAAAATTGAAAAATAAGTTTTTATTTACTTTAAATTAGTTTAATATATTTAAATATGGATTATGGAATGATTTTTGTTTTTAATTTTGCTTTTCCTATTATTTTAACATGGTTTCTTCTTGATATTACCAGAAAAGCGTCTATCAAATTAAAACTATTTGCTGTTCCCAATGAAAGATCTTCACATGATAAAATAATACCTACAACTGGTGGTATTGCTTTAAGTATATCATGGTTATTCATTACATTTTTATTTGCTGCATCAAATAATATGTATTCTAATTCTGAGTTATTTATATATATACTAGGTGGACTTACTATGACAATTGTAGGTTTTTATGATGATATTAAAGAGATGCGTTCATCCTTTAAATTAATTATGCAAATTTTTGTTTTTTTTATAATATCATTTACTGATAATTCATTAATTAACTCTTTACATGGATTATTTGGTATTTACGATTTAACTTATGTACAGTCAATAATATTTTCTTTATTCGTATTCGTAGTTATTATAAATTCAATAAATTTAATAGATGGTATTGATGGTTTATCTTCTACAATTACATTATTCTATTTAATAATTACAACATTTTATTGTGTTTTAAATGATTATTATTTTTCCGGTTTATTATTGTCATTTTGTTCATCTTTAATTGTTTTTATATTTTTCAACTATTCTAAATCTAAGAAGGTTTTTCTGGGTGATACAGGTTCATTAGGGTTAGGTTTCACAGTTGCCCTAATTACTTTAGGTTGGTTAAATAGTAATCATGAACTTGCTAATACATTGCCATTAAATCATTCTTTGTTTTTAGTTTTAATGCTTTCTTATCCTCTATTAGATGTAATTAGAGTTTTTACCATTAGAACTTTAAAGGGTAAATCATTCATGACTGCTGATAGAAATCATATTCATCATAAATTGATTGATATTGGTTTCACTCATAAAAAAGCAGTATTTGTAATTTTAATAGCAAAATCGCTATTGATTATCTTTAATATTTTTTTTATTTCAGACCTAGATTTACATATTCAAATTTTAATAAACGCTTCTTTGATAACAGTTATGTTAGTTTATTTATTTAAAATTCCTAATAAGTAATTAATTTCTACTATAAACTATTTTTCCTCCTATAATTGTCATTTCAACATTGGTGTCTAATATCTCATCCTCCTCAATTTTCATTATATCCTTATCAAGGATAGTAAAGTCAGCTAATTTTCCAACTTCAATACTTCCTTTAATACTTTCTTCAAAAGCCGCATAAGCTCCATTAATTGTATAACTTCTAAGAGCCAACTCTCTACTCATTTTTTCTCCTGGTTCGTAACCACCAGTTGGAGTTTTATTTAAAGTTTTTCTACTAATCGAAGCATAAAATGATGGTAATGGATTTATTGGCTCAACCGGCGCATCAGTTCCATTAATTATCATAGCTCCCGATTGATATAACTTCTGCCATGGGTATGCGCTATCAACTATCCTTTGTTTCCCGAGTCTATCAATTGCCCAAGGTCTGTCTGAAGACATATGTATTCCTTGAATTGCAGCAATAACCCCTAATTTTTTAAATCTTGGTATATCAATAAGATCAATATGTTGAGCATGCTCTATCCTAAATCTGTGATTATTACCTTCCATAAGATGTTTATTATAAATATTAAGTACTTCTCTATTAGCCATATCTCCAATTGCGTGAGTACATATTTGAAAGCCATTTATGAACCCTTCTTCTGTTACTTTTTTTAAAGTTTCAATTGGTGTAACTATATGACCATGCTCACCCTCAGCGTCTTCATAATCCTCAATAAGCCAAGCACCTCTTGACCCTAAAGCTCCATCTGCATAAAGTTTTATTGATCTAATAGTTAAGTGGTTGTTATATAAACCAATTTCTGGACCTTTCTTAAAGTAATCATGAAGTAAACTATCATTATTACCATTTAACATTATGTAAAGCCTTAAATCAAGTTCGCCTAATTCACCTAATGTTTTATATGCTTTGATGTCTTTATGATCTGATCCTGCATCATGAAAAGATGTAATTCCGTTCTTTAAGGCATGATCATTAGCTAATTTAAGAGCTTTCAAATGATCTTCGAATTTATTTTCTGGAAGTAATATTAGTCTTTGTGCAGTTTCGTTAAAAATACCAGTTGGGTTACCAGTAATATCTCTAAAGATTTCACCTCCAACTATATCATCAGTTTTTTTATTAATGTTAAATAATTTCATTGCTTTCTCGTTAGCAAGTGAAGCATGACCACTTGCATGTCTCAAATAAACAGGATGATTTGGGACTGCTTCTGATAATTTATTATGAGTAGGAAACCCTCTTATTAGTTTTTCAGGTGAGTTTTTCCATTTGTCTTGATGCCAGCCTCTTCCAATTATCCACTCACCCTCAGGAATAGTTTGTGACTTTTCTTTAACTATTTGAATTATTTCATCAAAGCTTGTTGTATTTAATAAATCAAGGTTTTTTTGATTATATCCTGTTCCCATAATATGAGCATGGCCTTCTATAAAACCAGGTATCATTGTTCTACCATCTAAATATATTTCTTTGGTATTGTCATTTGAGAATTTTTTAATATCTGAAATATCTCCTGTTTTTAAAATTATTTCATCTTTAATTGCTACAGCTTCAATTACTGAATTAATTGAATCAACAGTGTAAATAGTCCCACCATAAATGATGGTATCCGCATATTGATTTTGTTTGCATGAGAGAAATGATAAAAAAATCGGAAGAAATAAAACTATTGATCTATTCATAAATTAGAAAATATATTGATAATAAGTAAAAATATGTAAATTTGCGCATCCTTAAAAAGGATTATAAAATATGTTTAATTAATTCTATTAAGACTGACTCGACTTAATAGTGTATAAGAGTTTACTTTTATGGCTGAAAAAAAGAAGACAACCACGACAAAGACAGCAGCTAAGAAAACAACCACTGCAATGACTACAGATAAGAACACAACTACTGCAAAGACAGCAGCTAAGAAAACAACTAATACAAAGACTGCAGATAAGAAAACAACAGCTGCAAAGACAGCAGCTAAGAAAACAACAGCTGAAAAGACAGCAGCTAAGAAAACAACAAATACAAAGGCTGCAGTTAAGAAAACAACAGCTGAAAAGACAGCAGCTAAGAAAAAAACCACTGCAAAAATTATAGATAAGAAAATAACTACTGTGTTGAAAGAGAAAGTTGAAGAAAAAGTTGTAGTAAATAAGAAATTAGAAAAAAAGCTTGAAGAGTTTGATTGGGGACAATCTAATGATTTTAGTACTGGCTATTCAAAGAAAGAGAGATCAGACTTAGAAAAACTTTACACAGACAGTTTATCATCAGTTGATGAAAAAGAACTTATAGAAGCAACTGTTGTCGGTTTGTCTAATAGAGATGTTGTGGTGAATATAGGTTCTAAGTCAGATGGTGTAATACCAAGATCAGAATTTAGAGATATGCCTGAGCTTAAATTAAATGATGTAGTTAAGGTTTATGTTGAGGAGCAAGAAAATGTAAAGGGTCAACTTATTTTATCAAGAAGAAAAGCTAAGCTTATGGATGCATGGGATAAAATTCAAAAGGCATTAGATAATGATGAAGTACTTGAAGGATTTGTTAAAAGAAGAACTAAAGGTGGTCTTATTGTTGATATATTTGGCATTGAAACATTTTTACCCGGATCTCAAATTGATGTCAAACCTATCAGAGATTATGACATCTATGTAGAAAAAGCTCTTAATGTTAAAATTGTTAAGATTAATTATTCAAATGATAACGTTGTAGTTTCTCATAAGATGTTAATAGAGAAAGATCTTGAGGAGCAAAAGAATAAGATTCTAAAGAAACTTGAGATCGGTCAAGTACTCGAAGGTACTGTTAAGAACATGACAAACTTTGGAGTTTTTGTTGATTTAGGTGGTGGTATTGATGGTTTACTTCATATTACTGATATATCGTGGGGTAGGGTTAATCATCCAGAAGAAGTCCTTAAACTAGATGAAAAGATTAATGTTGTTGTTCTTGATTATAACAATCAAGATAAGAGAATTTCTTTAGGAATGAAACAATTAACCGAACATCCATGGAATTCATTAGATGAGAATCTTGATATAGGATCAGTGGTAAAAGGAAAAATTGTTAATGTCGCCGATTATGGGGCATTTTTAGAATTAACTCCTGGTGTAGAAGGGTTAATTCATGTTTCTGAAATGTCTTGGTCTCAACATTTAAGAAACCCCTCTGATTTTATGAAAAGTGGTGATGATATGGAGGCTGTTGTTCTTTCAATTGATAGAAATGAAAAGAAAATGTCTTTAGGTGTAAAACAACTTACCAAAGATCCATGGTCTGATGAAAAATTACTTAAAAAATATTCAATCGGAACAGTTCATTCTGGAAAAGTTAGAAATCTTACTAATTTTGGATTATTTTTAGAGTTAGAGGAGGGTATTGATGGATTAGTTCATGTCTCTGATCTCTCTGATGATAAAAAGATAAAGCACCCATCTGAGTTCATTAAATTGGGCGAAAACTTAGATGTAGTTGTTATGGAGCAGGATCTTGAGAATAGAAGATTAGCATTAAGTCATAAGGACATTAAAAAAGAAGAACCAAAAAAAGAAAGTAAAAAATAAACTAATTTTACTTTCATGGTCCTGTGGCCGAGCGGCTAGGCAGAGCTCTGCAAAAGCTTCTACACCAGTTCGAATCTGGTCAGGACCTCATATTACATAAATATTTAGAAATATTAAAATTAAAAATTATGACAAAAAAAGCATTAATAACTGGAGTTACTGGACAAGATGGTTCATATTTATCAGAGTTATTATTAAAAAAAGGTTATGAAGTGCATGGAATTAAAAGAAGATCATCTTTATTCAATACTGATAGGATAGATCATTTATATCAAGATCCACACGTAGATAATGCTAATTTCATCTTGCATTATGGCGATATGACAGACACTTCCAATTTGACTAGATTAATAAAAAAAATTGAGCCTGATGAAATTTATAATCTTGCAGCAATGTCACATGTTAAAGTCTCATTTGATCTTCCAGAGTATGTTGCTGATGCTGATGGTATAGGTACTTTAAGACTGCTTGAAGCTATAAGACTCCTTGGTTTTGAAAAGAAGACTAAAATTTATCAAGCATCTACCTCTGAACTTTATGGAATGGTACAAGAAATACCACAAAAAGAATCAACACCTTTTTATCCAAGATCTCCTTATGCCGTTGCTAAAATGTATGCATATTGGATAACTGTGAACTATAGAGAAGCGTATAATATTTTTGCTTGCAATGGAATTTTATTTAATCATGAATCTCCATTAAGGGGAGAAACATTTGTAACTAGGAAAATTACTAGAGCTGTATCTAAAATAGTTTTAGGATTACAAGAAAAAGTTCACCTAGGAAATTTAGATTCAAAAAGAGATTGGGGACATGCAAAAGATTATGTAAAAATGATGTGGATGATTTTACAAGCTAATGAACCAGATGATTGGGTAATTGCTACAGGAAAAACAACAAGTATTAGAGAATTTCTTATAAAATCATTCAATTATGTTGGAATTGAAATCGAATTTAAAGGTGAAGGATTAAATGAAAGGGGATATGTCAAAAAATGTAATAATAAAAAATATAAAATAGATATTGGAAAAGAAGTTATTTCAATTGATCCAAGATATTTTAGACCAACTGAAGTAGACTTGCTAATTGGTGATGCATCAAAAGCAAAGGAAAAGCTCAATTGGACTCCAAAAATATCATTAGAGGAGTTGATAAACGATATGATGCAATCTGATTTGAAATATTTTGAAAAAGAAAAGTTATTAAGAGATAATGGTTACAAAATTCTTAATTATCATGAGTAATGATAAATAAAAAAACAAAAATATATATAGCAGGTCATAAAGGTATGGTTGGTTCGGCTTGTTTAAGAATTTTAAATTCAAAAGGTTATTCAAATATTATTTATAAAGACTCTAAAGATTTAGATTTAAGAAATCAATCTAAAGTTAATAGTTTTATAAAACATGAAAAGCCAGAAATAATCATTGATGCAGCAGCTAGAGTAGGAGGTATTTATGCTAATGATAACTATCCTTACAATTTTTTAATTGATAATTTATTAATACAGAATAACTTAATTAAATCTGCAAATGAAAATGATATTAAAAAATTTATTTTTCTTGGTAGCTCATGTATTTATCCTAAATTATCTAACCAACCTCTTAAAGAAGAATATTTGTTAACAGGTAGTCTAGAACCTACTAACGAGTGGTATGCAATTGCTAAAATATCAGGAGTAAAATTAGTTGAGTCAATAAGAAAACAATTTTCTAAAGATTTTGTTTCATTAATGCCTACAAATCTTTATGGACCAAATGATAATTTTGATTTAATTTCATCTCACGTTTTACCAGCAATGATTAGAAAATTTGATGACGCTCGATCTAATAAAAAAAAATATTTAGAATTGTGGGGAACTGGTAAACCAATGAGAGAATTTATGTATGTTGATGATTTAGCCTTTGCTGTTCTATTTATTATTGAGAATAAGGTGAATGATCATTTATATAATGTTGGTACTGGTAGAGAAATAAGTATTAAAAATCTAGCTAATTTAATTAAAGAAATAACCCATTTTAAGGGTGAGATAATATGGGATTCATCAAAGCCTGATGGTACACCTAGAAAATTAATGGATGTTACTAAACTAAAAAAAATAGGTTGGGATGCTAAGTATGAATTATCTGAAGGATTAAATAAGACATATAACTGGTTTCTAAAAAATAGAAATAGAATTAGAGAGGTTAAAATATAATTTTTTATTTTATTAAATAATGTTTTTTGTAACAGGAATACATAGAGGAGGTACAACGATTTGTGGAAAAATTATTGCATTATCAAAAAATGTAAAATACATTCATGAACCCCTTAATTATAAACATGGTCTAAAAATTGCTGATAAATGGTATAAAAGATTCGAAAATTTAACCGAAATCAATGAACTTGAAAAGTTATCATTAAATTTCAAAAGAGGTAATCAAGATAAATCTTTTTTTTATCGTTTACTATCATATATTATACCATCTAAAGCTTATTTAAGTTTTTTAAAATTAAGGTTTGCATCTTTTTTTAAATTAAAAAAAAAAATATTAATTAAAGATCCATTTATTAGTCTAAATATTGACTTATTGACTGAAAGAAATCACAAAATTATTTTTATTTTCAGAGATCCTATTTCATTTTTTAAAAGTATCGAAAGAAAAAGTTGGAAAAATTTACCTTTTGATAGCTTGAAAAATATTAAATCTAACGATTTAATAAGATCATATTTTAAACTTCTTAAAAATTCAAAATCTACTAAATTAAAATCTATATTATTTTGGGGTATTTATCATGAAATTGTACTTGAATTATATAAAAATTCAAAAAAAAAAAATATATTAATTATCAATCATTTTGATTTGATCAAATATCCATATCAAATTTCTTTTGAAATGTTAAGTTTCTTCGATCTTCATCCTAATGATAAAACTTTTAAATTTATTTTGAGTAGTTTTTTCAATGATAAAAAAATGAAATTGAAAAATAAAACTCACGTATTTAATAGAAGTAGAAAAGATATGATTCAGTCTACTGAAAACAATCTTTCCTTATTTAAAAATGAATTAAAAATTGTAAAAAAAACCTATAATAGTTTAATTAATGAGACTATTTATTAAACTATTAATTGCATTTCCTTTTATTACTATCATTGATTTAGGCGTAGACACTTCTCCCTTACTTGTTTTTATAATAATTGTTTTATTTATTTTTCAATTTGAAAAGTATTTAAGAATTAAATATCATTTGTTTCTTTTTACTGTATCTCTATTTTTTTTTTCATTCCTATCATTTTCCTTGAGTAATACAGATCATTCATTTACAAATTTTTTACAATATCTTTTTTTTATTATTACTTTAATATTCTTTAATAAAAATAAAATTGAATTTTCTAACAAAGAAATTTTTTCAATAATGATAATTTATTTTTTATTTGGAATAATTCAATTATTTATTGATGGAACAGCTGGATCAAGTTTGGTTCCATCATTGAGATCAAGTGTTCTTCAGTTGGGTAGAGGGGTTGCTTCCTTAAATTCTGAACCAAGTTTTTATGGAATAACGATGCTTTTATTTATTTTTATACTTCAAAATAAAAAAAGAGATAGATTTAGAGATATTTCAATATTCCTAGCAATATTTCAAATTATATTTTTATCTAGATCAACTTTAGGTATTTTAATTTTAATAGTTAGTTATTTTTTTCTTATTGGACCTAAAAAATTAATAAAATATTCTCCTATTATTTTATTATTATTAATACTTCCATTTGTATATTTTCTAAGTGATGACTCTAGAGTATTTAGTTTAATTTCAAAAGTAACAGATTTTGGTGTTTTAGAGATGTTTGCAAAGGACGAAAGTGCATTAAATAGATTAATGAGATTATTAACACCATTTTACAGTTCTTATATTTTTTTTCCAGGATTTGCAATGTTTGATCATTACACATATACTTCAATGCAACTATCAAATTATTTAGGTTTTAGTAGTTTTTTATCTGATGATAATAATAGAATTACTGGAGGTATTCTACCACTTTTTCATCATTTTGGTGTTTATGGGCTAATATTTATTATATATTTTTTTTACTTTTCACATAGATCATCAAAGAAGGGTAAATTATTTTTATTTTTGTGCTCATTAACTCCATTAATAATATTTAATCCACTTTTTGTCTATTCATTATATAAATGTTGTGAAGCAAAATAAATATTCATATTTAAGTTATGATTTAGTCTTAAACAGAGGCTTCAGGTTTTTTACATTTCTTCTAATTTATAATACTAATGATAACGAATTAATTAAATTTTTTATATCATTTGAATCATCTTGTTTTTTTATAAGAAGTCTTTTTAATATTTCACTTAGAGAAGATTTTTTTTCTAATTACTATTCTTCAAAAAAAAAATATTTTGATTCATTTAATTTTATTTTATTACTATCAATTTTTTTAATTTTTTTATCAATTAATAATGGTAGTTCAATATTATATGGATTGTGTTTCGGATCCCTTGCAAGCAGAATTGATTTTTACTCAGTAATGCTTCTTAAAACAAATCCCTTAAAAAGTAAATTAATTGAGTCATCAATAAATATATTATATTTTATTTTGGTACTCCTATCATTTTTATTTTATAAAATTAATGAAGATTTAATTATGATAACTAAACTAATAAGTACAACTCCGTTATTTTTTTTATTTTTTTTACAAAAACAAAATTATTCATTTAAAATACCTAAACCTTCATTTAAAGTTATTCCTGGAGCATTTTATCTTGGTTTACTAGTTTTTGAAAGAATTATTCTTATGTTCAAAGAATTTTCAGATATAAATAAAGGCAATTTGTTTGTTTTATATATGGCTACATTTCTTATTTCTTTATCGAATAATATCGCTAATTTTTCTTGGTATGAATCTAGCAGTACATCAAATAAATTTCATATTTTCATCGTACTTTTTTCTTTTTCTATAGCAACATTTGGATTCTATTTTAGTATATATTCAATAATATTATTATCTAATACAATATTAATATCTTCTATATTAATTAAAAGACCACAACTTGCTAAAACTCTATCCAAGAAAAAACAAATTTTTAGTTTCTTATCATTATTATTATTTTTTATTTTAATAATCAATTTTCCTTTTAATTTGAATTGGTTAGAGTTTTCATTTACTTTGAATTTGTACATTAGTGTTACCTATATTTTAATATTCTATGAATATATACTCTATAAAAGAAAAATTTAGGAATTTAATTTCTCCATATATATTAAATATTTGTTCTTTTTTTTTAACTAATAAAAAATTAAATCCAGTTGTAATAGCTAGTTCCGGAAGAAGTGGAAGTACATTTTTATTTAAATCTATTGTAAAAAGCTATTCAAAAATTACAGGAATTAATAAACAAATTACCATTCAACATGCATTTAATCTTAAAAAAAAAAGTTTTTTATATAATGGTGTTTATAAATCCCATGATTTTCCTAATAAAAACATAAAGGATGTTAAATATATTTTTATATATGGTGATCCTATATCATCACTAAATAGTACTTTATTAAGAACATCAAGAGATGGATATTCATGGTTAAAACTACATTTAGAGCATCTAAAATCGACAAATAACATTCGTGATTTTTATAATTCTGATATTTTAAACTATGAAGCATTGCTTAAAGAGTGGAAGGAATTTGAAAAAAAATATCCAAGAAATGTTTTAACAATTGATTTTGAGAAACTATGGATAGATCATGCTATTATTGAAGATTTTTTAGGTATTAAATTTTATTTAGGAAAGAAGAAAAATAGAAAATCAGATAATAACTATAAAGAAAATAAAATTCTAAATAAATTAAAACATATATATAAAGGTTAATTTGAGATTTTAATGTCCACCACCTTTAAGGATTAATTTTGCTCCTTTTATAATAATATATAAATCAAATTTCAATAATTTAAAACTTGATAAAGTGATATATTTATCTATATATTCATATTCATAAACAGGATTTCCCATTTCATTGGTTCCTTTTTTTATATGACCTAAACCAAGTAAACCACCTTTTAATAATTTTCTGCAAACATTACCTTGTTTTAAGTCTCTTTCATAGTGGTGAACAGCTAAAGGTCTTGGTCCAACTATACTCATATCACCATTTAATACAGAAAAAAATTGTGGTAATTCATCTAAATAAAATTTCTTAACAAACAATCCAGTATATGTCCTAGATTCTTTGTTCCATTCATTTATATAAGCATGCCAATCTCCTTTCTTTGCAAGATCTTTATCTATAAATTTATTTTTTATTAATCTTATTTTCCATTTTTTAATTTTTTTACCTTTACTAACAGCCCAATAATAAAAAAACAAATTGCCTTTATTTTCTTTAAAAATTAAACCCTCAATAACATACAAAACTTTCAATATAATTAAAATAGGAATTGAAAATGTAATTAAAATAGAGGATAAAAAGATGTCAAAAATTCTTTTATAGTAATTCTCAGGTAATGAATTTTTTATATTGAAAATATGTTTGTATTTAATTTTTATATCATTGTTGGGTGGTAGGTAGGGAAAAGTCTTTTTATCCAATTTTTCTTTCATTTGTATTTTATTAATTTGGGTAAAATATAATGAGGTATTTTTCTAAATATTTTGAAAAATAATGTAAAATAACCAAATAGATTATATTTATTTATAATAGTTAAGTCTTCATTTGATTTTAATTTTTGGTTTTTGATATTTGTACTTAACCCTCCTAGTTTCATTTTTACAAACCATTTGCTGATATATTTTTTATTAATATCCTTATTTAAAAACCATTTTAATGAAATATCATAGTCACTTGCTATCCTAAAATGTTCTTCATAATAACCATATTTAATTAATTTACTTTTTCTTATAAATATTGTAGTATGAAGAGGAATCCATCCAAAATATAAATAATATTTTTTAAAATTATTTGATGGATAAATTCTTTTTGCAGAACCATTAAAATCATTAAAGTACATACCCTTTCCATAGATTAGGTCAGTTTTTTCGTTAAAGTTTTCAACTATTGATGAGATTGTTTTGTTTGAATAAAATATATCATCTGAATGTAAAACGCCTATAATATCACCAGAAGATAGTTCTATTCCTTTATTTAATGCATTATACATACCGTTATCTTTTTCACTTAAAATTTTGATTTTACTACTTAAATTTTCCTTTATTATTTTTAAGGTAGAGTCTGTTGATTTACCATCAATAATAATATGTTCGATATTTAAATAATCTTGGTTTTCTACTGATTTAATACAATTGATTATATTTTTTTGATCATTATATACAACTGTTATTATAGATACTTTCATTTAATTATTTGATTGTATACTCTTATTAGTGAGGATTTTAATAATATCGATACTAAACATATAAATAATCCAAATAATCCAAATATTATAATTACTAATATTTTGTTTGGAAACTCTTCTTCATTTGCTACAACTACAGGGTTAATAATAGTAAAAATTGGTGTATTTTTTCTCACATCAATTGCAGTCTTCTCTTTAGTTATAGCTAGTTCATTATAAATATTCTTTGAAATATTATATTCTGTTTCTAATCTATCTAACTGATTAAGAAATAAATCGGACTTAATATTTAGATTACTATCTCTAAAATTTGCTAAACTATCTTGAATTTGAAATAAAATATTCCTAGCTATTTCTACTTGATTTGATGTAAAATCATATATATCATTAATATTTTTAAGCTTAAATTCAATTATGCTTTTTTGTAATATTTCATTAGATTTTATGGTAATTATTGCAGATACTTCAGGATTTTTATCATAAACTGATATATCAATAAAACCATCATCCTCATTGACATCAAGAATAATATTATCCTCTATTATTTCGAATAAATCATAATCATCGTCAGAAATATATTTTAAAATATCATTTTCTATTATTGTATTATCGCTAATAAATAAAGATTTTAAAGAACTAAATATTCTTAATGGTAATTGAATAATATAAAATAAATTTAGACTGTTTAGATCATTTGTTAAATAATCTCTATATGTCATTCTTTCATTTTCATAAATTACTAATTCGTCTAATATTTCCAATTTGAAAGTAGATGAAGAGATTAAACTAGGATATAAGTTTGGAGGTATAATTTGACTATTTTCAGACTGTAAATCAAATCCTGCAAGCCCAGCTAAATTTCTAATATTACCATTTACGTTTTCTGAATTATCATAATGAGGATAAAAGGTAGAGGAGGATTTATAAACTTTGGGAATTAAAATACTAACAAAAAAACCGATAAATATTGATATTAATATATTTTTTATTAAGAATAATCTATTAACATATAATATTGAAATTATTTTAATAAAATCTAACTCTTTATCAAAACTAAGTTCATCTTTTTGTCTTTTCATTAATCAATTGAAATAAATGAATTTGATAATTTTTTTTAAATAATGCTGAATAAATAACTAATAATCAACAAAACTATCTTTTTTTTTCTATAGATATAGAATTTATTTTTATTATTTAAATTCATTTTTGAAATTAAATATTTAATTACACAAAATAAATAAATAAATTAATACGAGATTATATGGTTTTTTTTGGTTACTAGATTCTCAGCGGATGGTGTAAACATTGTGAGTTTTATGCCTTTGATAGAAGATTTATATTCATCCATTGTTGGAATTTTTCCAAGAATTGCAGACAAAACAACTACTGGGGTTGAACTCAATAGTGATTCTCCTTTTTTCATCTCTGAGTCTTTTACCACTCTTCCTTTAAATAACCTTGTTGATGTAGACATTACAACATCACCTTTTTCAGCTTTTTCTTGATTTCCCATACACAGGTTACATCCAGGACGTTCTAAATATAAAATATTTTCATACTCAGTTCTAGCAATATTTTTTGGTGCTGAATCATCAAACTCAAATCCAGAATATTTCTGAAGAATTTCCCAGTCACCCTCTTCTTTTAATTCTTCAATAATATTATAGGTTGGAGCAGTTAGAACAAGAGGAGCTTTAAACTCTACTTTACCATGAATTTTTTCAAGATTTCTTAACAGATTAGCAACAATTTTAATATCTCCTTTGTGAACCATACATGACCCAACAAATCCTAGATCAATTTTCTTTTTGCCTTTATAATAAGAAAGCTCTCTTATAGTATCATGAGTATATCTTTTAGATGTATCCTCGTTATTAACATCTGGGTCCGCAATCATTGGTTCATCTATAATATTTAAATCAACAGTGAATTCAGCGTAATATTTAGAGTTTTCATCTGGTTTAATTGGAGATCTTATACCTTTTTTAATTTCTTTGATCCTATTATTTGCCTTATCAACTAAACTCTGAAGTACTTTTTTACTATTATCCATTCCTTTATCAATCATAGACTCTATCCTTCCTAAAGCAATTTCTAAAGATTTAACAAGCGTATCATCTTCTGAAATACAAATTGATGCTTTAGCTTTCATTTCCGCAGTCCAGTCAGTAAAGGTAAAAGCCTGGTCAGAGTGTAGGGTTCCTATGTGAACTTCAATGACTCTTCCTTGAAATACATTCTCTCCACCAAATTCCTTAAGCATCTGAGCTTGAGTTGCGTGGACAATATCTCTGAAGTCCATATGATCTTGCATTTTGCCTTTAAAAGTTACTTTAACTGACTCAGGAATAGGCATCGAGGCTTCTCCAGTAGCCAGTGCTAATGCTACAGTTCCAGAATCTGCACCGAATGCAACTCCCTTAGACATTCGTGTATGTGAATCACCACCAATGATTATTGACCAGTCGTCAACTGTTACATCATTCAAAACCTTATGGATTACATCAGTAAGAGGAGGATATTTATTATTTGGATCTCTTCCAGTAATAAGACCAAAATCATTCATAAACTTCATAAGCTTAGGTATATTTTCTTGTGATGCAATATCCCAAACCGAAGCAGTGTGGCAACCAGATTGATATGCTCCATCAATAGTTGGGGATATTATTTTTGCTGCCATCATCTCTAACTCTTGAGATGTCATTAATCCAGTTGTATCTTGAGACCCTACAATATTGACCTTAACTCTTGTATATGATCCTGCATGTAATATTTTTCCAGAGGTTCCTAGTGCATTTTTATTAAAAATTTTCTCAACAGCAGTAAGTCCCTGATTTTTATGAGTTATTTCTTTAAATGGAGCGAATACCTTAGGCATATCTATTTTAAGAATTGTTGCTGCAAATGTTTGAAGTTTTTTTCCAAATACTATTTGGTAAGAACCACCTGCTCTCATGAATTCCATTTTTTGAGGAGTAAATGATGATGATATGTCCATAATTTCATCATCATTTAGATAAAGTTTTTTTGTCTTAGTATTTATAGTAAAGAAAGTACCTGTATCAACTGAAAATTTCTGCATAAGAACTGGCTCTCCATTATCATCAACAACTAAATTTCCTTTTTTGTCGTGTGTCTTTGTCCAGTTTTTAAGGTTTAAGCCTATTCCACCTGTAACATCTACTGTTGTCATGAAAATAGGGGATATCCCATTTGTTCCTCCAACAATAGGAGCAATATTGATAAAAGGAACATAATTGCTTGCTTTTTCACCAATCCAAAGAGCAACATTATTTACTCCAGACATTCTAGAAGAACCAACACCCATAGTACCTTTTTCAGCAACTAATAAAATTTTTTTATCTGGATGCTTTCTTTGTAATTTGAGTAAATCTTTTTGTATGTTTTTATTATGATCAAATATTGACTGTCCATGGAGTTCTCTATCTGCCCTGGAGTGTGCATCAGCACCTGGAGAGAGAAGATCTGTCGAAATATCACCAATACCAGCTACATAAGTAACGACTTCGATTTCTTCTGGAATATCAGGTAGCTTAGTGAAAAATTCAGCTTTTGAGTAACTTGAAAGAATTTCTTTTGCAATTAAATTATCTTTTTTATAAGCTTTCTCAATTCTTTCCATATCAGCCTCATATAGAAAAACTTGAGTTTTTAATACATTTAATGCTTGATTTATGTGATTTGAGTCTTTATCTAGAGCTAAATCAAGTAATACTTTAATAGAGGGGCCACCTTTCATATGTGATAACAACTCAAAAGCAAAATCAACCGAAATTTTATTAATTTTATGATTTCCTAAAATTATTTCTTTTAAAAATTTTGATTTAACGTTTGAAGCAGCAGTAGTTCCAGGAAGAACGTTAAAAATAAAAAAATTAAGAGATTGTGAATGATACTTATTTTTACTATCTAAAATATTAGTAATAATTTCTTTTAAAAGTTCTCCACTATCTATCGGTTTAGGACTTAAACCAATTTTTTCTCTTTCTTTTATTTCATTTAAATATTCACTAAATCTGTTCATTTAGTTTTTTTATGCAAATTTAACTTATCATTACTTTATTTCAATTAATTAGTTTACCTATTTTATTTAAATTTAGATAAGTAAAGTTTATTTATATATTAACTATGGTTGTTTAATTACGTATTATTGATAATTTTGATGAACTAAATTTTAGATAAATGGCAATTAAGATTACAGATGAATGTATAAATTGTGGAGCTTGTGAACCGGAATGCCCAAATAATGCAATTTATGAAAGTGGTGTTGGTTGGAAATATTCTGATGGTACTTCACTAACACAAGTAGAAGAAAGAAATGGAAAATCTATTGATCCTAACATTGAAAATCCACCAAAAGAAGAAGAATTTTTTTATATTGTTACTGATAAATGTACGGAGTGCAATGGTTTTCACGATGAGCCACAGTGTGCAGCTGTTTGCCCTGTTGATTGCTGTATATCTGATGATGATAACATTGAAACTAAAGATGAGCTACTAGAAAAAAAATCTTGGCTTCATAAAGACTAATTTTTATTAGATTTGATTATATGTCTAATATTTTAGTAACAGGTGGTCTTGGTTTTATTGGATCTAATTTTATTTCTGAAATAATTGATAAAGAAAACTTCATTGTTAATATTGATTCTGAAACTTATGCATGTGTAGATAAGTCATTTCTTAATTTTGAGTCAAATCAAAATTATCGGCATTACAATATTGATATCTCTAATTATCAAAATGTAAATGAAATTATCAAAAAGTATTCATTTGATATTATTTTTCATTTTGCAGCTGAATCTCACGTTGATAATTCAATTGAAAGTTCATTTGAATTTTGTAAAACTAATGTCATAGGTACCTTAAATCTTTTGGAATCTTACAGAAAATTAGATAAAAAATATAAGCTCTTTATTCATGTTTCAACCGATGAGGTTTATGGATCTATTAAAGAGGGGTTTTTTGATGAAAATTCTAATTATAAACCTAATTCTCCATATTCTGCATCAAAAGCATCATCTGATCATTTTGTTAGAGCATATTTTGAAACTCATAATTTACCTGTTATAGTAACTAATTGCTCAAATAATTATGGGCCTTATCAAAATAAAGAGAAGTTTATTCCTACTATAATTAATTCATTAATCAATAAAAAAAACATACCTGTATATGGTGATGGTAAAAATATAAGAGAATGGATTCATGTTGAAGATCATATAGATGGTTTACTTCATCTATCCAAATATGGTAAAGTAGGCGAGTCATACTGCATAGGATCTGGTGAAGAATATTCAAATAATGATATTGTAAAAACAATATGTAAAATTTATGATGAATTAAATGGTACTAAAGATTCTGAAAAACTAATTTCATTTATAGAAGATAGAAAAGGTCATGATTATAGGTATGCATTAAACTCTAGTAAAATCATTAAATCTGGATGGAATTGCAAAATGAATTTTAAAGATTCCATGAGAAATACAATAATTTGGTATTTAAAAAATAAATCATTTTTAATTTGAAAAAAATTGTAATAACAGGCGCTGCAGGCTTTATTGGTTCTAATTTAGTTGATAAGTTATTAAATGAAGGTTTTTTTGTTTTTGGAATAGATAACCTAATTACAGGGTCATTGGATAATCTTTCTCATTTAAATTCCAATAATAATTTTGATTTTATTAATTACGATGTGACTAAGCATATGGATATTAAAGATAAAATTGATTATGTTTTTCATTTTGCATCTCCAGCTAGTCCAATTGATTATTTGGAATACCCAATTCAAACTCTAAAGGCTAATGCTATTGGTGGTCATAATGCATTAGGATTAGCAAAAAAAAATAATGCAAAATTTATTTTAGCATCAACATCTGAGGTTTATGGAGATCCACAAGAGCACCCTCAGAAAGAATCTTACTTTGGTAATGTTAATCCAATTGGTCCAAGAAGTATTTATGATGAAGCTAAAAGGTTTATAGAATCAATGACCATAAGTTATCATGTTTATCATAAGTTAAGAGTTTCAATTGTAAGGATATTTAATACATATGGTCCTAGGATGAAAATTGATGATGGAAGAGTATTGCCAACATTTATTAAGCAAGCTGCTTATAATAAAGATTTAACTGTCAATGGAGATGGGACTCAAACAAGATCTTTTTG
>MDTB01135793.1_pt1 | contig 27366 bp, 25 predicted proteins | sample 811161 | NCBI WGS metagenome assembly MDTB01 (sample SAMN05326650, study PRJNA326480) | marine metagenome | isolation source: seawater | place: Mediterranean Sea | collected 2009 | reverse complement strand
GGTCGTCTTTCTCTTCAGAGCTAGTTGTTGCCTCACTTGAAGGCTGCGCGTCCAAGGACATATCAGATGGACCAGCTGCCGGAATTCCACCACCTTGACCCATTTTTTCAATTCTCCATGCATCAAGCGTATTAAAGTACTTCACGACACCGTCGGGGCTTGTCCACTCACGTCCTCTAAGGTTAAAAGAAACTTCAACTTGGTCCTCTACAGCGTATCCATTTAGCATGTCACATTTGTCCTGAACGGACTGAAACATAACATCTTGGGGATACATAGAAGATGTATCTGTTACGACAAATTCTCTTTTTTTGAATTTTTCGCTGATTACCTGAGTGTCATTAATGACTTTAATTTTTCCTTGGAATTTGTACATTTTTTTGTTTGTATTTAGTTATTAAAAGAAAGAAGCGTCAACCAAGCTTCTTCCAAAAGGTTTTGCTCTAAAAGTAGTTTTGCCTTCTTATGGATTTCAATTTCTAGCTGGGGAGCATCGTCTTCCAAAGATAAAAACAATTCACTTAATTCAAGGAGTTTATACTCATTTACATCAGTTTCGTTCGGAATCGATTCTATGCCGGCCAATTGCCCTAAATTATTGGCTGTCAGTACTTGACTATTTAAAATATCTTGCGGTAATTCATCATATCCAATGCCACATGTGGTAATCGGTTTAGGGATCTCAAACATGGAATTTTCATCTGCACGACAATACCAATTTCCGCCCATTCTTGAGACCAAGTCAATTTTATGTTGGTCAATCATGCCTTTTTCATCAAGTACATCTTCACTAATATGTAATTTTAGTACTTCACATATGATTAAATTTCCTGCTCCACCTTGGTCACCAAGCTCTATAACTTGATTTACACGACATTCAAATTGAACGGGTGATTCCTTAATTCGAAATGGTTTTACAAGTTCAGATGCTATTGGTGTTAAGCCGCTTTTTACAAATTCATCTGTACTTGATGGATATGGAGAACTTGCTAGACTCATTTGATGGACGAGCTCATAATTGACAACATTGATGACTACCTCTGGCAGTTCCTTCACATTATTGTAGGTGTCTTTCGTAGTATTTGTTCTTCCAGATCTTGCAGGCGAAAATACGAGAATAGGAGGATTTGCACTGAAAGCATTGAAAAAGCTGAAAGGCGCAAGATTTGAAACTCCATCAGTATCAATAGTTGACGCAAATGCAATGGGTCTTGGACCAACTGCTCCTAAAAGGTAGCGGTGCAAGCGTGGAACTTCTATATGTTTTGGGTCTATTGAAACCATAATATTTCAAATACAAAAGTAATTAGAACTATTCTTCCTGTGGTCTATTCAGACTTTTTTTATTCACAATTTTCATCCTTTTTTGACTGCCTTAGATCGAATAGATTTGTATTTTAGATTTATGAATTCAAAAGCATTGCTTGTATTTATTTCACTCTGTTTTTTCTTAAATGAAAATTGTGCCCAAAATAAGCTAGACGGTTCAGGTCGGAAATCTGGTAAATGGGTATTCAAAGGTAAAGATCATCCATCTTCCAATTATGCTGAAAATTTAAAAGTGGAAGAAGGAAATTTCATTAATGGTAGAAAGGAGGGTATTTGGTTGCGTTATCATAAAGATGGAAAAACACCAAAGCTCAAGGGTAATTACAGAAATAACAGGCCCGAAGGATTTTACATTCGTTACCATAGAAATTCAAAGAAAATGGAAGAGGCTACCTTTATTCAAAACAAGTACAAAGGCAACTGTATTCGTTATTACAATAATGGCAAAGTAGCATACAAAGGAAATTACAACAACAGCGGAGAGGAATCGGGTAAGATTCAGTATTTCCATAAGAATGGAAAATTGCAACTTGAATATTCAGCAAAAAACGGAAGACCTTTTGGGACCATTAAGCATTACTACCGCAATGGATCTTTGAAATACGCGGTAAAGTTAGACGATGCAGGTAAGAAAGAATCGCTTATTACCTATCAACCTTCTGTTGAAAAACCTATTGAGGTGGTGAAAGATAAATCTTTAAGGCCTCCTAGGATCATTTCTCCAAATACAAGAGGTGTTCGATTTGAAGAATTTGGATACAACAAAGTGTATAACAAAAATGATGAGATTTGGATGGATGGCACCTTTAGAAATGGATCCTTGTGGGATGGGAAAGTTTATGAATACGATATTGATGGGATCATTATGAAGGTAAAAGTTTATAAGAAGGGTAAATATCATTCTGACGGACAATTTTAATATTCTAATACTTCTTTTACTTTTGTGAAAAAATAGAAATAATATGAAAGCATACGTTTTTCCAGGTCAAGGTGCTCAATTTTCCGGAATGGGGAAGGAGCTATATGACGCTTCTCCTTTAGCCAAAGAATTATTTTCAAAAGGAAATGAGATTTTAGGTTTTGATATTCAAAAAATCATGTTTGAGGGATCGGCTGATGAGCTCAAGCAAACTAAGGTCACCCAACCCGCAATATTCTTGCATTCTACCATTTTGGCAGCTTGTTTAGGGGATTCATTTTCCCCATCTATGGTTGCTGGACATTCTCTTGGGGAATTCTCGGCACTCGTAGCGAATGGATCTTTGAGCTTTGAAGATGGTTTATCTCTTGTTTCTAAACGTGCTCTGGCAATGCAGAAAGCATGTGAAAAAGAACCATCGACTATGGCTGCTATTTTAGGATTGGAGGACGAGATCGTGGAAGGAGTTTGTGCAAATGTAGATGGTATCGTTGTTCCTGCCAACTACAATTGTCCAGGTCAGCTCGTGATTTCAGGTGCTATTCCTGCTGTAGAAGAAGCTTGTGCGAAGCTGAGCGAAGCAGGAGCCCGACGTGCAATGTTACTTCCCGTAGGAGGTGCATTTCATTCGCCTTTAATGGAGCCGGCGAGAGAAGAGTTAGCTGCGGCAATAGAGGCGACAAGCTTCAATACGCCAATTTGTCCTGTTTACCAAAATATAAATGCTCAAGCGGTTTCTGATCCAAATGAAATTAAAAAGAATTTGGTTTTACAGCTTACTGGTGCCGTAAAGTGGACACAAATCATGGAGAAAATGTTGGCTGATGGAGCGAAACATATTATTGAAGTAGGTCCTGGAAGAGTCCTTCAAGGTTTATTCAAGAAAGTAAATAGAGAGGTTCTCACAGAAGGGGCCGCTATTTAAGATTAGGGTAGCTGACATCCCATAAAAACAAGCCTAACGCGGGCGCAGACGCGGCAGCATTTTGTCTGTGTTTTGATGCTATAATATCCTGAAACTCCTCTAAACTTATTTTATGTAAGCCAACCTCGACAAGGGTTCCCACGATAGCACGAACCATGTTTCGTAAAAATCTATTTGCAGATATTTCGAAAATTAATTCATTATCGTTCAATATAAAACCTGCTTTTGTAACAGTACAAATGTGTGTTTTAACATCCGTATGTTTTTTAGAAAATGCCTCAAAATCCATCTTCCCAATCAATAATTTTGCGGCTTTATTCATAAGTACTAGGTCCAGATCTTGAGAAATCCACCACGATCTATTTTCCTTGAAAGCATCTTTTTGAAAATGAATGAAATACTTGTAAGTTCTTTTTACTGCATTAAATCGGGCATGTAAGTCATCTGTAACCTGAAAGATTTTATGAATGGAAATTGTTTTTTCAAGCATCAGATTAAGCTTGAATCTAAATTGGGAATGATCTATCTCTTCATCAAGATCAGTGTGAAAAAAATATTTTTTTGCATGTACTCCGGTATCAGTTCGTCCACAACCCATTATAGAAATAGGTTTCATTGAGCATAGTTTACTCAAGGCACTTTCAATATTTCCTTGTACAGTAGACCCTTTTGCTTGTTTTTGCCAACCTAGAAAGTTAGTCCCTTCATATGATATTTCGAAAAAGTAACGCGGCATAAAAAATGAACTAAAGCCTCATGAATGGGTTTTTATTTTTTGATAAAAGGAAAATCTGATTCACTCAAGTCGATCTTAAAAATATCATAGCTGAAGTAGCCGTTGAAATCGTTGATTGACGAAATTGTTCCTAACTGATATTCTGGAAAGTATTGAAAATGAGTGTCATCGTGAACCGTATTGATAGATGCTCCGAGGTTCACCGGTGGTCCCCAGCTATTATTCATCCAGCGACAATAATATACATCATAGCCGCCCATTCCATTCAAGGCATCGCTGCTAAAAAACAGATATTGACCATCTTCTGTTATAAATGGTGTGGTTTCTCTTCCTGAGGTATTTATTTCTGATAAAGGTTTGGCTTCTCCCCATTTATCATCTATGCGTTGAACTGAGTACAGATCAGTAAGGGTTTTGTCTGCTTTTCGGTCACTCACAAAAACCATCGTTTGTGTGGCTGTTTCATCTTCATCAAAACTCGTGTCTGAAATCGTTGCCGCTCCTTCGAAATAGCTTGTATTAATCGATTCCGATTTGATGGGGTCAATATACCAAGATGAGTCTTCTTCATCTGTTTCGAATTCATAGATTTCTGAGCTTGCTGTTGATTTTTCAATGGTTGCAGAGGTGTTGATGGTGAGCAAACCATAGTTCCCATTCCGAGAAACAAAGTTTAGGGCATCAAATCCCTCTGTATTATAATCCTCCATAGACGATACATCAATGGTCCAATCTTTTTTGTTTTCGCTCCAATCTGCCCTATAGATGTCTTCAAAAAACTTTTGGTCGTCATAATTAATATTGTTTCCAGTTGTTTCAGGTTTTCTGGCAGTGAAGAGTAGTCTTTTTTGGTTGTAGATTAAAATGGCGCCGTATTCATCATATTTTGAGTTTACAGCTCTTGAAAAAGGTTTACAAATATTTTCAACTCCGTTTTTCATTTCGTTAAGGACAAAATCACATTGTTTTAGTAGTATGTCTAAATCGTAATCTTTTGCTATCCTTGGGCCCAGCTTATCTTTTGCTTTTGAGTAAAATAATTTCGCTGAATCAATGAGGTTTACTGTGTGATAGATTCTACCGATATAATAATAATATTCACCGTCCTTTTTCTTTGAGATGAAACGTTGTGCACTCCTTGCATTGTCGTGGGCATTGTAATAATCTCTCAAGTAAAACTGCGCGATGCTCAATTGATAGTGTGCTTCTCCGGAATAAGGGTTTTTCAGTTTTGCTCTTTTAAATGTCAGCATTGCCTCGCTTGTGCGGCCGGCATAAAAAAGCTCTTTACCCTCGCCAATTAGTTTTTTCGCGATCAATTTATCCATAAACGATACTTTTTGCCCCAAAGAGATGTATGAAGTTGACAGAATCAAAAGTGTCAAAAGTAATTTATGCATGGTCTAAATTTTATATTGTTTTGGTGTGAATGCCTAAACGTAAAAATATTACTTTTTCCTTACTTTAAACGGCCCCTTTTGTCTAATATGACTTTATCTTAGTTTTTGACAAAAAAAAAGGACCACGTTGGGTCCTTTTCGTAATTCCTTTATTCGTTAAAGGTCAAATTCCCTCTTGACTTTATCTACATAATTCAATTCTTCCCAAGGAAATAGCTTAACATCTATATTTTTTATTTGTCCAGAAGCATCTTTAAACTCCTTTTGTACTTCAACACAAGCCCTACCCATATGACCATAAGCAGCAGTTTCAGAATAAATAGGCGTTCTTAAATTAAACCTTGTTTCAATCGCAAAAGGTCTCATATCAAATAGCTCCTCTAGTTTTCTAGCGATTTCGCCGTCTGAAAGTCCAACTTTTGAACTCCCATAGGTGTCTACATATAACCCCATTGGTTTTGCGACACCAATGGCATAAGCAACCTGCACCAATATTTCATCACATAAACCTGCGGCAACGGCATTTTTAGCAATATGACGAGTCGCATATGCTGCAGAACGGTCTACCTTTGATGGGTCTTTTCCAGAAAAAGCACCTCCGCCGTGGGCTCCCTTTCCTCCATACGTATCAACAATAATTTTTCTTCCTGTAAGACCTGTATCTCCGTGTGGTCCTCCAATAACAAAAACACCGGTTGGATTTACGTGATAAATTATATCGTCGGTAAAAAGAGCTTGTGTTTCTATTGGGAGTAAGGCTTTTACGCGAGGAATCAATATTTCAACAACATCTTTTTTGATTTTTTCAAGCATTTCAGCTTCGCCTGAAAACTCATCGTGCTGTGTAGATAATACAATAGTATCAATTCGAATGGGTTTATTGTCATCAGAATACTCAATTGTAACTTGAGATTTAGAATCAGGTCTTAGATAGGTTATTTCTTTGTTTTCTCTACGGAGAGCAGCAAGCTCTTTCAACAAAAGATGAGAAATTTCCAATGGAAGCGGCATGAAACTTTCTGTTTCATTCGTTGCATAACCGAACATCATTCCTTGGTCACCGGCACCTTGTTCTTCTTTAACTTCTCGTTCAACACCTTGGTTTATATCCGAGGATTGCTCGTGTATAGCAGAAAAAACACCACAAGAGTTACCATCAAACATATACTCACTTTTGGTGTAACCAATTTTATTGATGACATCTCTAGCAATTTTTTGAACATCGAGATAGGTATGCGATTTCACTTCTCCCGCCAAAACCACTTGACCTGTTGTAACAAGGGTTTCACAAGCGACTTTGGATTCAGGATCGAATGCAAGAAAGTTGTCAATGAGCGCATCAGATATCTGATCTGCTACCTTATCTGGGTGTCCTTCAGAAACGGACTCAGAAGTAAATAAATAAGCCATAGTGTAAATTATTGAGTTGCAAATGTACTAAAATCAGATAGAATTAGTTTTCGTAAAACTGCTTATTTTCTTGTACCATTTGACGTAAAAGAGGATTCGGTCGGTATCGGTCTTCGCCATAATAATCAAATAGCTCTTGGAGCTGTTTGAGGATCTTGTCTAGTCCTATTTCATCTCCCCATTTAAGCAATCCTTTTGGGTAATTTACCCCCTTTGTCATCGCTAAGTCAACATCTTTTACCGTTGCTACACCCATAAAAACAGCATCAACCGCTTCATTGATCAGCAAGGATAGTATTCGGTTTAAAATTTTCTCACCCAATGCTTTATCGGTTAGAGGTTTCGGATTTAGTTTGATGTCATCATAATTGTAATAACCCCTTCCTGATTTTCTGCCAAAATATCCTGCTTCAGCATATCGTTTTTGGGTAAACGAGGGTTTGAACCTTGGATCATAAAAGAATGCTTTGAATACAGATTCGGTAACGGCAAAGTTTACATCATTTCCGATATAATCCATCAATGTAAATGGTCCCATTCTGAATCCTCCGATCTCTGTTAGTGCCCAATCAATAGTGGTAAAATCAGCGATTCCTTCTTCATAAATCCGCAGTGCTTCTCCATAAAAAGGCCGTGCTACGCGATTGACAATAAAGCCAGGAGTATCCTTACATAATACGACAGTTTTTCCCCAATGGGAAATAAGGTTTTTGCATACTGTTGTGGTTTGTTCAGCTGTTTGAATAGAGGGGATTATTTCTACCAAGGGCATTAATGGAGCAGGATTAAAGAAGTGAATCCCAATGATTCTGTCAGCTATTTTTAATGAAGCACCAATCGACGCAATAGATAAAGAGGATGTGTTTGTAGCCAAAATACAATGCTCGGATACAATATCTTCGAGTGATTGAAATACTTGATGCTTGATTTCGATGGACTCTACAATGGCTTCAATCACCAAGCCACAGGGCCAAAGTTCACTCATCTTAGGAGTGAACACCATTCTATTGCGAATTTTTTCTCTCTCGCTATCGGTAATTCTTTCTTTTTCAACGAGTCGGTTGAGTACTTTTTCAAGGCCTGATTTAGCTTTCTCAAGCTGCGCCTCACTATGGTCATATACAATAACTTGATGCTCATTTTGAGCTGCGATTTGAGCAATTCCGATACCCATAGTTCCTGCACCAACAACTCCTACTGTTTCAATCATTTTGCTGTAAATTTTGGTGTTCTTTTATCTAAAAATGCCTGCACACCTTCGTTAAAGTCATTGGTTTGACCGGCTTCATTTTGTAGTTTTTCTTCAAGATCCAGTTGCTGTTGCAATGTGTTATTATAGCTTGAATCGACAGCTTTTTTTGTTAGTCCTAGCGCTCTTGTTGGCATTTTCGATAGCTTTTCTGCAAAGGTCATTACGGTTTGATCAAAATCTTCGTCATTTATGGATTTGTAAATCATTTTCATTTCTTCAGCATCTTCAGCCGAAACTTTATCTCCTGTCATCATTAAAGCCATTGCTTTTTGAAAACCAATGATGCGCGGTAGGAAATAGGTCCCACCAGAATCAGGAATAAGACCAATTTTAGAAAATGCTTGAATGAACGAGGCACTTTTCTTTGCAAAAACAATGTCACATGCCAAGGCTATATTTGCGCCTGCGCCTGCGGCAACACCATTCACTGCTGCAATGACGGGTTTTTCTATAGAACGTATTCTAGAAATAATAGGGTTGTAATGCTCGCCTACAATACTTTTGAGTTCAGGTCCCTCAGGATCTGTAACCTCAGCGAGGTCCTGTCCAGCACAAAAAGCTTTTCCTTCTCCTGTGAGCATGATTGCCCGAATATTATCATCTTTTGCACAATCATCAAGTGTCTGCTGAAGGGCCATCGCCATCGGTTTGTTAAACGAGTTGTAGACTTTTGGCCTATTGAAAGTGATAATGCAAATGCCTTCTCGTTGTTGTATTTTAATTTCCATACGAATATTTGTGATGCTATAAAATTAACAAATACTTGCTTCTTATTTTATAAATTATAACGCTTCTTCATCGCCAGGATGCGCTCAGTTAATGCCGTTTTTAGTTCTGCAGGTTCTATGATTTCTATTTCACCACCGTAGCTTAGTAGCGTCCGAATTAATTCTTCAGAGAGTAAAAGTTTGAACTCGAAATAGGTGCCGTTTTCTGCCTCTTCAAGTATCTCTTGAGAATGATGTATTGGTTGACTTTTGATATATTTTGAAGCAATTTCATCTGCTTTTAAGATGATTTTTTTCGCCTCGCCTTTGTAGCTCGTAATTCCCATCGCATTTTGAAAATAAGTATCAGCATCAAATCCTTTTGGCGTAACTTGTTCGTCTTCTAATATTTTTGGGTCTTCCATGCGGTCTAATGCATAGGTTCTGATGTCATTTTGGCTCGGGTCATATGAAATCAAATACCACCTGTTTCTGTATTCTTTCAAGAACAAGGGGGAAACTTTTCTAGGCTTTCCTTGTCCCTTTATAAAACTTGTATACACAAACCAAACTTTCTTTTTGCGCTGAATGGCCTCTAGAAGTGTCGGTAAAAATTCATTTCCTCCAATTGAGTTAGCCGCTTCGAATTGTATATACTTTGACATTTCGTTTTGCTTACTACCTACGGAGATGCGATCGACAATTTTGTCTATTGCATTTCCAAACTCTTTGAAAAATGGTGTTTCCTTAAATTGATGAAGCGTGTCTACTGCATATTTTATGGAGCTTAGTTCATCTTCACTTAGCGGTATATCGTTTATGCTATAAGATGGATCTTCATAATAATAGCCACCATTTTTTTTGCTGTACTTTATTGGCGCATCGTGCTCCATCTTCATATTAAAGAGATCTTTTTCAATGGTACTATTACAAATGTGAATGCCGTCAATCGAACCATATAAAGATTCCTCACAGGCCTCTCTGAGCTCTTTTTTTGATGGATATGATTTATATTTATTTCGAATCATTTTATCAATGATTCTGAAACGAAGAAGTGCATTTTTAATATGGGGCATTATACTTTCACCTCTTTTTTATGGTAACCGAAAAGTTCAAAGGCTTTTATGGCTTTGGCAACCGATTGTGGAACATCGTCCTCCCAACTCGATGCGCCCGCTCTGATTTTTGAAAGTACGTCATCAGACATAATGTGCAAAAGCTTTGGGTTAAATTCAAGAATAGGTTTCATTTTGTCATTTTCTCGCATGTAATGCAAAAGTCCTTTTAGGTTATCCGCAATTTCTATATTGTCAAGGTCATAAATCTCACCATCTTCAACATTTAGAGCGGGGTAAACATAAAGCTTCATATTGGGGCCGAAACCTCTACCGAAAGCTTCAAGTAAGCCTCCAGAGAGATTTTCATAGTAGCGCTCATCAAAAATGGTATTCAGGTTATAAACCCCGAGAATGACACCAATAAGATTCCCTCTTGATATTGGCGCGAGATACTCAACCATCTTATAATGTTTCAAGTAATTTGAAACCATCACGGTGTAACCGAGTGAACTCAATAAATCAGCGCGGTCCAAAAAGTCTTGAACAGAAATTTTACCATCTGCGGTCAAATCTTTCAAGGTTAATTCAAAAATTACGGCAACATTGTCTTCTTTGACATCCTTTTCTTTTGAAAAAGCCTTACGACCGTTTTCAATCATGTCAATATGCACCTTCGTTACAGGTCTAAACCTTCCTCTTGTGAGTAAAATATTCTTTTTGTAGAGTGCATTGGTTGGTTGTAACACATTTTGCGATAGGTCAAACATGGTAGCGTCGGTGATTCCTCGTTTAACTAAATTTAGTGCAATGACACGATTGTCGATATTACTAAAGTCAGGACCTGTGAGACTCAGCATATCAATCTCGATACGGTCCCTTGGAATACGTCGTGTTAAGCCGTCAAGAAATTCATCAATATCATCGTTTTTATGGTAGCACGAATGGATCAAGTTCACACCCAATATACCAAGCGCCTCTTGCTGCCCTTTATGGCTATTGTCGTGCATTTTAACATGAAGAACAACGGTGTTGGGCTCTGTTTCCGGCTCTAGCTGAAATCGAATACCAATCCATCCTTTACCTTGATTGGTTTTATGGTAATTTAAAGATTCTACCGTATTACAAAAAGCGAAGAATTTGGATTCCTTGTATTTATTGGGGAGCGTATTTTTCAGGTTAGAAAATTCTGTGTCCAACATGATTTGTAGGCGCTCTTCACACACATATCTTTTGGTTTTTCCATACATTGAGTCTGAAACCTTCATGTCGTATGCTGAGTGACTAAATGCTATTGTTCCCGAGCTTCCACCTGCTTTAAAGAAGTTTGCTGCAACCTCTTGTCCTGCACCTATTTCCGCAAAGCAACCATAAATATCAGGCTGTAAATTTATTTTTAGCGCTTTCTCTTCTGTCGTTAAATGTCGTGATGTCGTTGCCATAATTAATTGAATGGATCCTTAAATTTAGGATTATTAATGAAAGTAGTATCGTTCAGGGAAAGTAAGAATTTCTTGAGCCATTGCTTTTCTAATTCATCAAGTTGCACGCCGCCTTGATTGGCAAACTCAATCAAGGGGTCTAATGTTTCGCTTTGCTGAATACCGGTAGAGTAATGCTCGATGACTTCCTCCACGCTATTGAACCTGCCGTCATGCATGTAGGGTCCCGTTGCGGATAAATTTCTTAGTGAGGGGACCTTGAATTTTCCTTCATCGTTGACGTTTTGTGTTACCAATGCTCTTCCTTGATCGCTGAATACTATATCCAAGCCATTATTGCTGAACTTTTTGACACGCATTAATGGACCGTTATGGCAATGGAAACAGTCTGCACCATTTAAGCTTTTGAAAAGGTCATAACCAGCCCACACCTCAGCCTCAATATTTCCCAAAATTGAATTTTCTGAGGCGGATAATTGTAGGCCATTTTCATATTTATACATCACATCAAAAGTAGAATTTGCCGAGATAATTGTTCGAATAAATTGGGCTATTGATTTCGCAACCTTCATTGAGTCAATGCCCTCCTCTCCAAACGCCCTAAAAAATTTATTTCTGTACGCAACATCTAGCTGCAGTTTGTCGACTGCATCCGTCCATTTTAAATGCATTTCAATTGGATTTGGAACAGGTTCAAGTATTTGGCCTTCTAGTGAGGTTTTACGCCCATCCCATGTAAAGAAATCATCCCATCCCATATTAAAGAGAGGCATAGAGTTTCTTGTTCCAGCAATACCTTGGATTCCCAAGGGTACGGCAACATTGTCTGCGAATGAACTGTTTAATTGGTGGCAGCTTGCACAACTCATTGTATTGTCACCACTTAGCTTTGTTTCATAGAATAAAAACCGCCCCAATTCAACTCCTTCCTCTGTCATAGGATTGTCCTCAGGAATATTCATTTGTGGAAAATGTGAAGGAATCTCAATAGCATAAGGTGTAGGGGTAAATGAAACCCTCTCCTTGCGACAAGACGCCAAGAGTAAAAGTACAACAACGAAAAAAATATCTTTTGTCATCAGGGTACCGTTAATGCATTTAAAAAATTAGAAACAACTTTTTCTGTAAGGGCTTGTTGTCCGCTATTTGTATGGGTTAAAAACTCATTTTTTAAATCAATATCATTTCCTTGCTGATTAAGAAATGCTGATAGGTCAAGGTTTAAATGAAAAGTGTGTTCATTTTCACCAGTTTGTTCCCACAGGATATTATTGAATGAAAATTCTTGGCTGAAATTGTCCGTTCCGACATGAAAGCTGAAATTGTGGTCAAATGTTCCGGATGCTAAAGTATCCACCTTCCCTTCAAGATTAATAAAAATATAACCTGTGTTCCAGCTCCAATGCATGGTGCCTGCATTCTCGATATTTAAATCATTTTGGAGCTCAAACCCTGATGGGTCGCTATGGTTCGTTAATGAGTCTATACCGATAAGACCTTTTATAGAGGGAAACATATTGTAATCCGCTTTTTCCGCCATTAAATGAGTTCCTTTTTCTCTAAAGTCAAAAAGATAGGATGCATTGATTGTGTCTTGTTGATGACTAATTTGGCTTACAAAGAAGCTGATTTTCGTGAATTTCACGCCGTATCCTTGAATTGTCGTAAAGATTGAGTCTAGCTGGAAATCTAAACCACCATAGTTGGGCGTTATTTTAATTTTGATTGAATCATTTGGGGCATATTGGCAGCTGCCATCATCTTCATTGGCGCTTGCATTATAGTTTTCTGCATTTTCGTCAGTACAACCTTTTTTCTTACAAGAGACAAAAAAGAAAGAAAAACAGAAAAATAAATAAATAAATCGCATCATACTTATCAAAATTAAGCTAAAATTATCGGATTTTCCTATTTTTAAGCTTACAGAAACTATCCCAGAAAATGCTTGCATCAATTGACAGAAATACATTTCCATTGTGTGTGCTCAATGCCTCGGCTGGAAGTGGGAAAACTTTCCAGCTTGTTTTAGAATACCTCAGTATATTATTGGCTCCAGAGGGATCAAATAAATATAAAAGCATTGTCGCGATAACCTTTACAAACAAGGCCTCTACTGAAATGAAAACAAGGATTATTGATGCTTTGTTCAGTATCGCAAAATACAATGCTACGGAGGATGATGCCAAAACAGCATCTATTATTTTAGAATTACAGAAGGTTTTGGGTTTAAAAGAAGCTGAAATCAAAAAAAGAGCGTCAAAATCTCTCAAAGCAATTCTTCATGGCTATGAGCATTTTAATGTATCTACGATAGATAAGTTCAATTTGAGGTTGATCAAGTCTTTTTCTAATGATTTGAATCTACCTGCCGAATTTGAAATTTCACTAAATGAAAAAGAGGTTTTAGATGAGGTCCTGGAATTGTTATTGAGAAATATTGGTTTGGAAGAAAATATTGCGCTCACAAAGCTTGTAAAAAACTATGCGAAATCTAATTTTAAAGATGGAGGTCAATGGAACTTTAAAAGGCACTTATTGTCATTTGCATCCTCTCTCAATAATGAGAAGAATCGATTTTTTATCGAGCTGCTTCAGACCTTGTCCTTTGATGAAAAAGATTTTGGCCTTATTTTCCAGGAGCTCAAACAAATAGATGAATATTTTGTCCAACTTCAAAAGGAGCTCATTGATTGTTTGACACATTTGGGCCTAGACCCTAATGACCTGCCAGGTAAAACAAACACTTTAAAATCATTAAATAAAATTGCATCTTTCCCCAAGTTTCCAACGTTTAATAGAGACAATTCTCTGCTTACAAAAACGTTTTTGAAGTATTGTGCTGAGCCAGGAGACAGTAAGGCATTTACGCAAGAATTGAAGCAGATTTTGCTACGATTGAATGCTTTTTACATGGAAAATGCACAGCGACATATGTTGCTCTCAAGGTACAAGGGAAATTTTTACAATATGGCATTGCTCAAATATGTTTCAGAGGCTTTAAAAGAGCTTCGCATAAAAACAAAAGTTATTCGCATTTCAGAATTCAACGAGCTAATAGGTACCTTAGTTCAGAAAGAAGATGCACCATATATTTATGAGCGATTTGGCACGCGATATGAGCATTTTTTATTAGATGAATTTCAGGATACTTCTAGGCTTCAATGGCTGAATCTTTTGCCTTTATTACGCGAGTCGTTGTCAAACGGAAAACAAAATTTGATTGTTGGCGATCCAAAGCAATCAATTTATAGATTTAACAATGGTCTGGCTGAGCAATTTGTTGAACTTCCTAAAGTTTACAACCCGGAGGGCGATTCAAAAATAGCTGATCATTCTGCGTATTTCGCAAAAATGGGAATAAAGAAGCCTCTGAAAATGAATTATCGTTCTTCTGCTGAAATTGTCCATTTTAACAATGATTTTTTTCAGTGTTTCTCGACGAAACTCCCACCTTCTTTTGAGAGGTTTTATGATGCTGTGGCGCAAAAGCCTGTATCAAAGAAACCAGGTTTTGTACAGGTTTTTTCTGAACAAAGAAAATCTGAGCCCATTGAAATGATTGATGAAATTGAAGGGATTATCGGTCAATGTTTGGAGGATGAATTTGATTTGGGAGATATATGTATTTTGACAGATAAAAATGCATTAGGTGTTCAGATTGCCAATCAGCTAACCAAAAGAGGTATTACTGTTTTTTCACAGGAGTCTTTATTGATTTCTAGAAATATGGAAGTGCGTTTACTTATTGCCTATCTGAAATGGCGAATGAAGCCGAGTGTTGATCTTATGAAAAGACAATTTGCGGAGCTTTATTTTAGAATGAATGCATCAATAAAGGATCCGTATTTTTCATACATCGTTGATTTAACAACGAGCCAAGGGAAGTCAATCAAAGTTTTTGATGATGCATTGTTTTTGAAAGATTATTTCGGCGGTGCAAAAATGTTTTTTAGGCCTTTTGAAAACTTGGTTCAACTTGTTCAAGATTTTATACGCCTAATGGGATGGAAAGAAGTCTCTAATCCGTATTTGCATCAGTTTTCTGATTTAGTTTTTCAATTCCAATGCAACAGACAGTCGGACTTGTCCAAGTTTATTGAATATTATGAGGAGAATAAGTCAAAATTTGCGTTAAAAATGCCCGAGAGCAGAGATGCCGTTCAGATTATGACCATTCACAAATCAAAGGGCTTAGAATTCCCTATAGTTATTATTCCAAAAGTTGATTTTAGCTTAAGCATTCATAATGAAGCTAAATTTTTCGTGGAGGCAGATGGTAAAGTTCTTTACACTTCTTTAAGTAAAAATAATGTGTTGGATGAGATTCACCGCAAGGCCATTGAAGAGGAGAGCTTGATTTTATTAGATAAATTGAATTTACTTTATGTTGGTTTGACCCGAGCAGAAAGCCGTTTGTATGTATTTAATCGTTTTGAGCGTACTTCTAATTTAGGCTATCTTTTCCATCAAAATATGATGGCTTCATTTTCTATTAATGAAAATGAGGGTTCAATTCTATATGAGACAGGAACTAAACATAATAAGACCAATGCCGATAATGGCAACGGTGCCTTTTATGTTCCAAAGGAGGTTGTAAGTGAGACCTCGAAATTTCAAATTGCTTTTCGGAAGGTTCAAAAAGAACGTTTTTCGTCTCAAGAGGAGCGGTTGTTTGGTATTTATTTTCATACACTTATGGGAGCAATTGAAGATGCTAGTCAGATTCCCAATAGACTCGACATCCTTATTAAGCAGGGGCTCGTAGATCGTTCAACACGAAAAAAAATAGAAGAAACTGCTGGCGTATTTTTTGAAGAAGGGGAAGCCATTGGTCTTTTTAATGGAGTACATAAAGTATTAAATGAACGTTCAATATTATTGCCTTCAGGCAAACTTTTGATACCTGACAAAGTAATGGTTCGAGAAAATGATGTTGTAGTACTTGACTTTAAGACAGGTAAAAAAGAGTCAAAGCATGAAAAACAGGTACGTAATTACAAAAAGAATCTTGAAGGTATTTTTAATCAAAAAGTCATCCCCATGCTCTATTATACGAAGTCAAATGAATTTATTCAGGTTTGATTTCTTTTCTGAACAGCCATCTTGAGAAATGTATAAATGATGGGATGTGGAATATCCCTAGTTGAAGAGATCTGAGGGCAAAATGCACAGCTGATAAAAAACATATGGTTCTTTAAACTTATTATTTCCAAATCATCAAATTGATTGGTGGCTTCAATATCTATAAAATTGCTTTTGAGTTGTTCGGTAAGCTGAGGATATATACTATATCTAGAGGAGGTAAGTTCTATATTCGAAAAATTTTCGTAGAGCTTTTTGAAGGCTTTACTTTTTGGATAAATGGTAAGCCTTTCAAAGCTATTTCCTGCAACGAGATTTTCAGAGATAAGTTTTTCTTGGTAGGAGGTAAGCTGATGAAAGGTGATAAGGTATTCTAAAAATAGTTTGAACCCCTCACCAGTAATGAGAACGGGGATTTTATTTTCAATTAGCTTTTTAAATATTCCTGTAAGGTAAAAGGGGTTTTCAATGGGTCCTGGTGCAATCCATATACCATCATATTGATCGAAGTAAGCAGCTTTATGCTTCAGCGCATCGCTTATTTTGATCCAATAATAATTGGGTTCTAATTCTAGAAAGTCCGCGGAATGGTCAAGGGATAAATTTGTTGCATGGTGAGCATTATACGTGAAATTGTAATCTCCGATAACTGCTATTTTGAGTGTGTCACTCATACAACCAAGATAGGGATTCTATTTCTTAAACCAAGAAGTTATTTTGCCGTTTTCAATATTGACAGACTCATCTAAGTTGGTTTGAGGGTTGATTCTCCACACAAGACAGCTAAATGTACATTCGAATAACGAATAATCACCAGTGTTATCTGATTCTTGCTTCTTAATAACGAAAGTTGCGGTTTGTCCAGGATCACTTTCTCTTGATAACCATTTGTCACCATTATTGTCCGTGTATTCTATTTCAATTCCACTGAATCCTTGATCAGAGAAGGATACAGGAGTGTTAGACCAGGTATTCAGCCAATCGTTAAACATTGAAACGGTTGGGTAAGAGTTTTGAGAAACATCCCAATCTAGCGTTCCAAATTTAACACGGATCGCTTGGGGATTAAAAATGGATTTAATTTTAGATCCGTAGGTCATGTGCGATGGGGTTGGGGACGGGTTGATATCCTCTGCGTTCATTGCGATAGCCCCATAACCATTCACATTCTGTGTGAATTCTACTTGCGTTCCATTGACAAAACCTATAAATGCTGAGTTTAGGTCAACCGTATTCTCTGGAGCAGGGATTACTTCGTGCTCAATACATGCGGAAAAAAGTAGACTGATAGATAATAAAAAGGTAAAAGGTTTAAGCGTTCTCATTATTCCAAATTTGATAGATGATGGGTAAATATACTTTAAAAACGAAAAATCTCCTAAAAAGATGCTTTATTGCTAAGGTTTTTATGGAATTGACTGAAATATTTCCAAAGTTCTTCATCAGCAACAAGACAGCCTTTTTCAGTTAAAGCATGAATTTCATCCAGTATTTTATCTCCTAAAGAACGTTTGGCAGATAATAATTCATAGTCATTGGTGCTTTTGGATGTCCTTTCCAATACGCTTTTGAGGTCTTTAAATGCCAATGTTTTTGATTTGTTTTTAACGACAATAGCCTCCATTTCTTCACCGTTAATTTTGAAAATTGAAAACACCTGTTCCGAAACAAAACTAAGGTATTGGACTTTTGAATATACTTTTTGAAGCACTGTATCGCTAAACAGAGCAACTAACTCTTCTGCTTTTTCAGGGGATTTTTTGTTTATGTCCCTCCAAAGATCATCATCAATACCCTGCACAACTAGAAATTGAATCAGCTCTTCGGACAATGCCTCAAGCTCTATTTTGGATAGCTTTCGAAATCTCATTTCTCCCACTTTGTTGGTAATACTTCGATGGTTACATCATGTATTGCTCCAAGTTCCTTCATGGTAACACCTTGCTCTAATTTAAAAGCATAGCTCCCTTTGCAAAATTTACTGCGGATATAATATAATTTGTTTTCAATAAAAGTTCCTGATTTTTGCCCAATCCATTCGCCATTTTTTTTCGCGATTTTAAGTTCTTTTGGTTTTCGTCCGAGAAACCCCGATTTATCTTTCATTTCATCACATAGCGGCCCGGATGTACTCATGTAGAGCCACAAGTTATTGAACTCATAATTTGTTGAAGTGCGGAATGTAAAAACAACATCATATGAGGTAGAGTCTCCATTGAAATCAACATTAAAAACAGGAGTGGTATCTTCCATCCATTTTTGATTTTCAAATGTATATGTACCCATAAAATAAGGTTGCTCTCCACAAGAAAGCATCATAAACAGACATAAAAAGAGTACACAGGTGAATAAGGCTTTCATCTATTCTTTTTTCTTATTGGGTCTTTTCTTTCTTCGTGAATTTTTCCGCTTGTTTTTCTTAAAGCTTTTTTCAAATCGACTGACACTATCTTGCCCAACTACATTTGAATAGCCAGCATCTTCAAGAACCACCGCTTCTTTGATTTGATAATCTTTTAAATCGCTCGGTTTGTTGCCTTTTTTATTTGATTCTATAATTTCTTTTACGCGCACTGAGGTAAGCGGGTATAGTTCACTTTCTCCGCGAAATGCATACCACATAGTACCTTTAAAAACATCTGTCTTTACATGATAGGCATCTCCCTTTTGTGTCTTCAATCGTACATCTGTTCTTGGAAAGCTTTTAAGTCCTTCAAGGTAGGCGTCTAGCTCGAAGTTTAAGCAACACTTTAGCTTTCCACATTGTCCGGCAAGCTTCTGAGGGTTCAATGATAATTGCTGGTAACGTGCTGCAGATGTTGAAACACTTCTAAAATCCGTAAGCCATGTGGAGCAGCATAATTCCCTGCCACATGAACCTATTCCTCCCAAACGAGATGATTCTTGTCGAGAACCAATCTGTTTCATTTCAATGCGCATTCGGAATTCGCTTGCCATATCTTTTATAAGCTGTCTGAAATCAACTCGTCCCTCAGCAGTATAATAGAATATAGCTTTGGACATGTCGCCTTGATATTCAACATCTGAAATTTTCATTTCAAGCCCTAAGTTTAAAGCTAAAGTTCTCGATTTATACATGAGCTCTTTTTCGTTTGAACGTGCCTTAATCCAAAGGTCTATGTCTTTTTGATTTGCAATACGAGTTACTTTTCTGGCCTCTAATGGTTTGAAATCTTTTTTCTTTTTGCGCACCTGAATGCGCGCCAATTCTCCCGCTATGGACACGATACCTACATCAAATCCTGAGGCAGCATCAACGACCACAATATCTCCTACCTGAATATTGATTTTTTGCGCATTTCGAAAGAAATCTTTTCTTGAGTTTTTAAAACGTACTTCAACGATATCATAGGCTTGCTGTCCTCCCGGGAGGTCGATATTAGACAACCAATCATAAACCTCTAGTTTATTGCAGCCGCTAGTGCTACAGGTCCCATTTGTACGGCAACCATTCGGCTTCCCACCACCACTACTACACGACTTACAACTCATATTCTAGGTTTAAAATTATACAATTTAAATCAATCTCTACTTATGAAGGAATCGCATTGATTGAAAGCACAGCAAGGTAAATAGAATCTTGGAATTTGCATTCCTTTCAAGCTGGTAATATGCCTCATCAAATGCTTTCATGAACTCTCTGATGTTTTTCCCAGAAACAAAAGGCGAAAATCGTTCTATAAAGGCTGCTTCTTCTTTTGAGACCTTGACTAGTTTTTCTCCCATATAATTTTTGACAATACACTGTCTGAGCATGTGCAATGTATAGGTCAAAAATATTTTTTGACGTTCTTTTCCTTTTTTAGCCATCGCATCAGACCAATTCATCATCTCAATTACATTCTTTTTATAGCTAGAACGCATCATGTCAATAAATGCATCTTTGAGCGCTTCGTCATCATCACTAGCTTGAGCTATTTCATAGGCTTTCAGTAAATTTCCTTCAGAAAAAGAGGTTATGGACTGACATTTTTGCTCATCCATATTAAATGTCTTTTTCAGGTGCGCTCCAATAAGTTCATTTTCTATGCGCTGAAGCTGAAGTACTTGACACCTAGATCGAATCGTGTCTAGCAGTGCGTCCGCATCCGCAGAAACAAGTAGAAATAATGTTTTTTCTGGCGGCTCTTCAAGGACCTTCAAGATTTTGTTGGCACATTCTATATTCATCGTCTCTGGCAACCACATGATTAAAATCTTATAGCCACCCTGATAGGACTTGAGTCTGAGTTTTTTTTGAATTTCTACACTTTCATGTACCGATATGATGGGTTTTCCTTCTTTTGGGTCTATCTTTTTTATCCAATCGAAAGATGAAAAATAGGGTGATTCTTGAATTTGCGTTCTCCAATCAGCAAAAAGTCCATTGGAAACTTTACTAATGGATTGAATTGTCGGAAAGCTGAAGTGCAAATCAGGATGTTGTAATTCCTGCACTTGTCTGCAGGTCGGACAAACACCACAACTATCGTTTTCTTGCCTGTCTTCACATAAAATATATTGGGCAAAAGCTATGGCTAAAGGCAGTGCGCCAAGCCCTGGATCACCCAAAAACATTTGCGCATGGCTGATTTTTTGATTTTCAACTTCTTTAAGAAGCTTTTTTTTCAAATTCTTTTGTCCGATAACATTTTCGAAACGCATATTTCAAATTTAAGAATGTTTTCAGTTCACTATTCAAAAAGAAGTTTAAATTAGTAGTAAAAAAATGAAGTCACTTTATCTAATCCTATTTCTCTTTTTCTCCATTGATTCTATGGCTCAGTCTGTTAAGGTGAAAGAATCAAATTCGAACTTTTCTGCGGCTCAAAATGTCAATGCACTCGTGGTAGAAATTCCATACGTATCTCAAGATTTTGTCGAAGGAAAGATTAAAAAGCTATTCAAAGGTTTAGGTAAACACAAAGAGTCTAAAAAAGAACACATTGCAATGATGGTGGAGCTAAAAGAATTTGGGAAGATGCCTTTCAACGCATATGCCGTAAGTTCTTTGTCCAATGATGAGGCTGTCTCAGTTCGTTTTGCTTTTGATCTAGGTGGAGCCTACCTAAATAGTAAAGACCATCCAGAAAAATATAAGGTTATTGAGAAAATTATTGAAGAATTTGCTTCTAAAAGCGTTAAATCATGGGTTGAGGACATTGTTCGCGATGAGAATAAGCGCTTGAATAATCTTGAGAAAGAGCAAAGAGATTTAGTTAAAAGAAAGGAACATCTTGAAAAAGAAATCAAAGACTTTGAAAAAAAGATCGTCGATAATAAAAATTCAATAAAAGAAAATTTAGAGAATCAGTCTACTAAAAAGAATGAGATAGAAACGCAAAAGAAACAAGTTGAGCTCGTTGAAAAACAGCTTAAATCCTTGCGTTAAGATTTTCCTTCCATAATCAATACAATTTCTCCTTTGGGTTTATTTTCTGTAAAATATGTGTGAAGCTCTGAAAATGATCCGTGGTGGTAGCTTTCATAAATTTTAGATATCTCTCTGACCACACAAGCCTTTCGGTCTTCTCCCAGTACCTTCTGCAATTGATTTAATGTTTTTACAATTCGATGTGGGGACTCATAATAGACAATGGTACAGGTAAGTTCAGAAATACTTTTAATTCTTGTCTCTCTTCCTTTTTTATGAGGTAGAAATCCTTCGAAATGAAATCTTTCACATGAAAATCCAGAGCCAACGAGGGCAGGGATCATTGCGGTTGGTCCAGGAAGAGATTCAATCTCAATACCTTGTTTTACACACGCGCGAACAAGTAAATATCCGGGGTCGGAAATACCTGGCGTACCGGCATCAGAAACCAAAACTGTCGTTTCATTTTCCTCGATAGTTTTGATACACTTATCTATTATTTTGTGCTCGTTATGGGCGTGAAAGGCTAAAATCCTGTTGTCTATATGTAGGTGGGATAATAGTCTTTTTGTCACTCTCGTATCTTCTGCATAGATCAGATTACATTCTTTTAAATGTCTTATGGCACGAAGCGTTATGTCTTCAAGGTTGCCTATTGGCGTTGGAACAATAATGAGTTTTCCCATTTTTTATTGCGTTTAAGAAAATACAGCTTTCACTACCTGATCGATTTTAGAACACTGTATAATCTCAATCTTGTAATTTGAGGCATCGAATCCTTTTATGTTTTGTGAAATTATGATTTTTTTATATCCTAGCTTCTCGACCTCCGCAATGCGCTGGTCAATTCTGTTTACAGGTCTGATTTCTCCTGATAGCCCAACCTCGGCTGCAAATGCTATACCTGAAGGTATAGGTAGATTTGCATTGGAGGACAAGACTGCCATTGTAACTGCTAGATCAACACCTGGATCATCTACCTTAATACCACCAGCAATATTTAAAAAAACATCTTTTGCTCCAAGCTTAAATCCGCATCTTTTTTCAAGCACAGCGAGTAGCATATTGAGTCTTTTTGCATCAAATCCGGTAGAGCTTCGCTGCGGCGTGCCATAGGCAGCTGAGCTAACCAGTGCCTGAATTTCAATAAGAAATGGTCTAACACCTTCTATGGTTGATGATATTGCAATACCACTTAACTCTGAATCTGTATTGGTTACTAAAATTTCAGATGGATTTTCTACAGGGCGCAGTCCTACTCCGGACATTTCATAGATGCCAATTTCATTTGTAGATCCAAAACGATTTTTACTCGTTCTTAGTAGTCGATACACGTAGTTTCGATCACCTTCAAATTGTAAAACGGTATCGACCATGTGTTCGAGTACCTTCGGACCGGCAATCCCACCATCTTTCGTTATATGACCAATTAAAAAGGTAGGTACGTCAGATTCTTTGGCATATCTTAAAAGTGAAGCTGTACTTTCTCTAACTTGTGAGACACTGCCCGCTGCACTTTCAATTTGGCTACTATGTAGTGTCTGAATTGAGTCAATAATTAAGATTTGAGGCTGAACTTGATTTGCATGTGTAAGAATGGCTTCTAGATTGGTCTCTGTTAAGATGTGACAGTGATCGTTTAAAATACCGATTCTCTCTGCTCGCATTTTAATTTGATTTTCACTTTCCTCACCAGAAACGTATAGAACTTTCAAGTTCTCCTTGATGGCGAGCTGAAGCATGAGTGTTGATTTTCCTATTCCAGGGTCACCTCCTACAAGTATAAGTGAGCCTAATACAATGCCTCCACCTAAAACGCGGTTAAGCTCTTTGTCTTGAAGCTCGTTTTTCTGCTTTTCATTTTGAGAAATATCCTGAAGAACAACTGGTTTTGCATCTGTTGAGTTTTTAGAAAAGGGCGCGGTACTTCCCTTTTTTTGTTTGATCTCTTCAACAAAAGAATTCCAGCTAGAGCAAGATGGGCATTTACCCATCCATTTTGGGCTTTCATAGCCACAGCTCTGACAAAAAAAGGCTGTTTTTGTTTTTGACATTACTTGAATTCACTGTAATTAAAATGCATAAGCCAGTTTACAACCTATACCGAAGTGCAAGAAATAATTAGAAATAGGAGATGCATTAAATTGATTGTATTCTTTTTCAAAACCCAAGCCAAGATTTACAGATAAATCAATTAAAAAATGTTGATCGAAAAATCTGTGATATCCTAATCCTATTCTTGGAATAATTCTTTGGTTATACTCAATGGTTTCCTCTAAGGCTCCAGTAGTTGAGTACTGCTGATAAGCCTCCCTGTATCTTCTATATTTAACCGCTGCCGCACAGTATATAAGATCTCCGGCCCTGTATGGATAATAACGTGCTGCAAGGGAAAATGCTGGCCCCATTTTCTGAAGTCTAGTTTGAGCAACCATTGATTCTTGCACAAAATTCATGAGGTAATTGTCAGTCACAAATCCGACACCTATTTCAGCACTTATTTTTTTATGGAAAAGGTATTCATAGTATGGCATGAATTCCCCTACAAGTGTTGGGGCAAGGTCAAACTTAATGCTGTGTCTATTGTGTTCTGGTTTTTGGGAATGAACTTCTTCGCTCCGAAAAAGGCCAAACAAAAAAATCATTAAAAAGATAAAAAAACGCATAACAGTGATTACTTTCTTTAATTAAAGGTACTTAGTTTTCATTTAGATTCCCTGTTTGAAATTCTAAAATCTTATTATTGTACGAGAAATTTTAAAAAATGATACTATTTCTTTTCCTTATCTTTGATTTGAATAAAATTTATGATAGATAAATACGGTTTTCATGAAGTTCCATCTTCCCCAACTATAGACAAGGTTGGTGTGGAAGAACGCGTGTCAAGATTTCAATCAAGAAGTATCAAAACGACCGCAAAAATGCAGGGGCTTAAGATGGTGCTTAGTATGATTGACCTAACTACACTTGAGGGAAAGGATACACCCGGTAAAGTAAGACAAATGTGTTTTAAAGCCGCCCATCTTCATGATAGCCATCCTGGTCTACCAACAGTTGCGGCAGTATGTGTATATCCTTCTATGGTTGGTTTAGCAAAATCAATTGTTGGTGCTCATGGTATTAAGGTAGCCTCTGTTTCTACTGCTTTTCCTTCTGGTCAAGCACCGTTGGACGTAAAACTTGCAGATACGAAATATGCGGTTGACCACGGTGCGGATGAAATAGATATGGTTATTTCAAGAGGGAAGTTTTTAGCTGGAGAGCATGCGTTTGTTTTCGATGAAATTGCTGCGATAAAAGAGGTTTGTGGTACGTCAAGGTTAAAAGTTATTTTAGAAACTGGCGAGCTCACAACACTAGATAATGTGCGTCGAGCCAGCGATATAGCGATTTATGCGGGCGCAGATTTTATAAAAACTTCAACGGGTAAAATTCAACCGGCAGCAACATTACAGGTCACATATACAATGCTTCAAGCGATTAGGGATTATTATGATGACACCGGCAAAATGGTTGGTATGAAACCAGCTGGTGGGATTTCTAACTCCAAGCTTGCCTTACACAATTTAGTTATGGTAAAAGAGGTTCTTGGTGAAGATTGGCTTACAAATCAATGGTTTCGATTTGGTGCCAGTAGCCTCGCTAATGATGTTCTAATGCAGATTCTCAAAACTGAATCGGGCATTTATCAATCTGCTGATTACTTTACATTGGATTAATATGAGTACAAAAAACAACAATTGGGAATATGCCGCTTCTGTCGAGAGCACAAGTCATATAAATTTGAAGACGAAATATGGGTTTTATATCAATGGAAAATGGGTTAAACCGTCCTCTAAGAAATATTTTTCTTCATCTAATCCGCATGATGAGCAACATTTAGCTGATGTAGCAAAAGCCAATACGGAGGATGTGAATCTAGCTGTGGAAGCTGCTGAAAAAGCTTATAAAGAGGTGTGGTCTAAAATTAGTGCTGCAGAAAGAGGGAAGTATATTTTTAGAATAGCTAGGTTAATGCAAGAGCAAGCGCGTGAGCTTGCAGTAATTGAATCTCTTGACTCTGGTAAACCAATACGAGAAGCGCGAGATATTGATATTCCTTTGGCATGTAATCACTTCTTCTATTATGCAGGTTGGGCTGATAAGTTGGAGTATGCATTTCCAAATCAAGGCAAAGAGCCACTTGGCGTTGCTGGGCAAATTATACCTTGGAATTTTCCTTTACTGATGGCCGCATGGAAAATAGCGCCTGCGCTTGCTGCGGGCAATACAGTCGTTCTTAAGCCAGCAGAGACTACTTCTTTAACAGCATTGAAGTTGGCGGAAATCATTGATGCTTCCGGTATTCCTCCAGGTGTAGTAAATATTGTAACTGGTTTTGGAGATACGGGTGCGGCAATTGTTTCGCATCCAAAAGTTTCTAAAATAGCTTTTACAGGTTCCACCGCTGTGGGTAAGCTTATTCAAAAAACCATTACAGGCTCGGATAAGAGGGCAACACTCGAATTGGGTGGTAAGTCCGCGAATATAATTTTTGACGATGCACCTATTGACCAAGCAGTGGAGGGAATCATTAATGGAATATTTTTTAATCAAGGCCACGTATGCTGTGCAGGCTCGAGATTATTTGTGCAGGAGAATGTTGCAGATAAAGTCATTAGAAAGCTCAAGCATAGAATGCAATCACTCGTCGTCGGAAACCCCCTTGATAAGAATACTGACATTGGTGCCATTAATTCAAAGGAGCAGTTAGAAATTATAAAAAAATACATCAGTATTGGAAAAAAAGAAGGATCTGAATTTTTTCAAACTGATTGTAGTTTGCCCTCTAAAGGCTATTACTGTCGTCCCACACTTTTTATCAATGTTGCTCAGTCTAGCGTTTTGGCGCAAGAGGAAATATTTGGCCCAGTATTGACGATTCAAACTTTTAGAACTGTTGATGAGGTGATTCAAAAAGCCAATAATTCTCCTTACGGCCTTGCAGCTGGGGTGTGGACGGATAAAGGCTCCAAGATTTTTAACCTTACCACAAAGTTAAAGGCTGGTGTTGTTTGGGCAAACACCTATAATAAATTTGATCCTTCTTCTCCTTTTGGTGGATATAAAGAAAGTGGTTTTGGAAGGGAAGGCGGTTTACATGGATTAGGGGCTTATCTTAAATAAGAATGGATATGAAACGTTTAGAAGTATTAAAAACATACAAAATATATATTGGAGGAAAGTTTCCTAGAACCGAATCTGGAAGGTTTTATAAGGTGCTAAATAAAGCTAAAGAACCTATTGCAAATGTATGTCTAAGTTCTAGAAAAGATATAAGAAATGCTGTTCAGGCTGCAAGAAAGGCACAGGGTTCTTGGCAGGAGAGAACGGCCTTTAACAGAGGTCAAGTATTATATAGAATCGCTGAAATACTTGAGGGAAGAAGGGCTCAATTTGTTGAAGAATTAATGCTTGAAGATTACACCAAAAAGGAAGCGCAGACGGAGGTAAATAATTCCATAGATAGAATTGTCTATTATGCCGGTTGGTGCGATAAATTTAATCAGGTGGCTAGCTCTGTAAACCCTGTTAGCTCGTCTCATTTTAATTTTTCAAGTTATGAACCAATGGGGGTAATAGGAATTATGGCAATTCAGTCCTCTGGTCTATTAGGATTAGTTTCAATGCTCATGCCCGTTATTGCAGGAGGGAATTCATGCGTAATTATAGCATCTGAAGACAAACCACTCTGT
>MDTB01098415.1_pt1 | contig 27368 bp, 41 predicted proteins | sample 811161 | NCBI WGS metagenome assembly MDTB01 (sample SAMN05326650, study PRJNA326480) | marine metagenome | isolation source: seawater | place: Mediterranean Sea | collected 2009 | reverse complement strand
GATCAGAAGATCTACTCTAGTAAAACTACTTGTGGTAATAAATTTACCTTGGCTTGCAGTGTCTGCTACAGCAGCATCTCTGGTCGGTACAATTACCTAATAAATAATAACTCGTACAAAAATCTAATCAATCAATGCCAGATCTAGTAGTAGACACGTTCCCAATATGGAAAGCAGTTGCATGGTGTTTTTATCCAGTAGCATTGCTAGTGACAGTTGAACTACTTCTTCGTGTAGCGAACGATGATGATGACGATGACAGAGACGGTGGTATAATGGTTCCATCATACACTGGGGCTTGACATAGAGTATTAATACCTATATACTTATAGAGTATTTTTACCTAGTCATGCCTCAAATTGTATTCTTAATTGGATTAACCTTTTTCGCAACACATCCTGAGATTGTAAACATTGCATTTCAATGAATAGTTTGATTTACTTTTTATTAAATTTTTTAGACTTTTGGTTTTTACCCTTAGTCATCGCACTTATAGTATCAGTTGTAGTAGAGCAAGTAATCAGAAGGAAAGGATCTGATGCTGCTATATTCACAGCAATGAGGATACGTAAGTTTCTTTACAGACAAAACGTCATATTAAATTTCGTTTGGTTCTTGTCATATTTCATCTTTGTTGTTATAATGAGGCCATCTATGCCAGTGGGAGATCCCATGGCAAGTCCTGACCTCCTTTGGAACTTTTGATGAAAGACTTTATAGGTGTGTATGATAACGCATTCACACCTGACCAATGTGCTGATATGATTGAATATATTGAGTCTCTCCAAGAGAATCATTTATTATTCCAAGACAAAGAAAAAAAACATGACACAGACCACCAAGCAGTAGGTCTGTTTTATCATAACTTGTTAGGGACTTCCCCCTTTGGGGCGAAGTTCCTTCCTTGTATTCAGCAGTATGTTGATTCCTACCTTAATGAATACTCGGTACTATCAAGACAAAGGTTTTTAATATATGATGTCAAGGTTAAGAAGATACCTGACGGTGGTGGCTTCCATTCTTGGCACTACGAAGCAAATAATTTTGTGTATGCTACCAGAGCATTTGTAGTTCAGTTATACCTTAATGATATAGAAGAAGGTGGTGAAACAGAATTCCTGTACATGGGTAAAAGGATACAAGCAAGAGCAGGTAGACTCATTATCTTCCCTGCTGGTTTCACTCATGCACATAGAGGAAACCCACCACTAGGACAGACAAAATATATTTGTTCTTCATGGGGTATCGTTCAGGAATAGTATGTGCTATAATATAAACGAACATATTATTGATAATGGTTTGGAAGTATCGTGAATTGAGTACCCTGACATTGATTCAGGAGTACATTGCCAAAACCTATGAAGCACACTATGCTCAAGGTAAGACACAGACATTAGATCTGATAGAATCTCTAGGTGATGCTGAGTCATACACCAAGTGTAATGCTATCAAGTACCTTTCTAGGTTCGGTGCTAAGAATGGCAAGAACCCAGATGACGTTTTAAAAGCAATTCACTATTGCATCCTCTTATACCATTTTGCTGACTTACATGATGAAAATTTCAAAAAAGACAACCGAAATTCTAGCAAACTTCACGAGCATAAATCAGTCTCTTAGTTTTAGAGAAGGTAGGCAACTAAGGACTATTTCTCCTATGCAGAATGTTCTTGCACAGGCAGATATTGAGGAGTATATACCAAAGGATTTTGCAATCTACGATCTACCACAGTTCTTGAATACTGTTGGTCTATATTCTGATCCAGATATAGATGTTAAGACTAATGAATCTTATGCATCTATTAAGGAAGGTAATGCTAATCGTTCAAAGTATTTCTTTTCAGATCCTAGTGTAATCATTGCACCACCTGAAAAGGAAATGAAACTACCTAGTGAAGAAGTTTCCTTCACACTGAATAAGGATACATTAACTAAGATTCTTAAGTCTTCAGCAATTCTAAACCTACCAGACTTAGCAGTAGTGGGTGGTGAAGGTGTAGTTAAGTTGGTAGTTAATGACAGAAAGAACGATACATCTAATGAGTATAGTATTGTTGTAGGTCAAACTGATAAGGAATTTAGTTTCAACTTTAAGATTGAGAATCTTAAATTGATTAATGGTACTTATGAAGTAAACATATCAGAAAGAAAACTTGCTAAGTTTTATAATGCTGATTACAAATTAACTTACTTTATTGCCTTGGAGCCTGATTCTGTTTATGAAGGATGATTTTTTATGGGTTGAAAAATATAGACCCAAGACAATTGAAGACTGTATCCTCCCAGATAATCTTAAGAAAACACTTAGTGCTTTTATAGATAAAGGAGAACTGCCTAACCTTTTGTTAGCAGGACCGCCAGGCATCGGTAAGACTACCGTTGCCAAGGCATTGTGTCATCAAATAGGAGCAGACTATTATGTCATCAACGGATCAGATGAAGGCAGGTTTCTCGACACCGTGCGTAATCAGGCTAAGAATTTTGCCTCTACTGTTTCCCTTACGTCAGGGAGCAAGCATAAGGTTATCATCATTGACGAGGCAGACAACACCACCCATGATGTTCAGTTACTTCTTCGGGCAAACATAGAGTCGTTCTATAATAATTGTAGATTTATCTTCACGTGTAACTATAAAAATAAAATCATAGAACCATTGCATTCTAGATGTGCTGTAGTTGATTTTAGTATAGGTAAGAAAGAGAAGCAACAGATTGCTGCTACATTTTTTAGGAGGTTAGTTGAGATACTAGATAAGGAAGGAATTACTGCTGATAAGAAAGTATTAGTTGAGGTAATCCAAAAGCACTTCCCAGATTGGAGAAGAGTGCTTAATGAGTGTCAGAGGTATAGTGCATCAGGATCTATTGATACTGGTATACTTACAGTATTCAGTAATACTAATACCACTGAACTTGTAGGGTTTCTACAAAGAAAGGAGTTTGGTAATGTACGTAAGTGGGTTGTTCAGAATCTGGACAATGACCCTAACTTGATATTACGGAACATCTATGATATAATGTATGAAACATTAAAACCAAAGTCTATTCCAGAGGCAGTTTTGGTTATCGCAAGATACCAATATCAAACTGCTTTCGTTGCTGATCAGGAAATAAACCTAATGGCAGCGTTGACTGAACTAATGTGTAACTGTGAATTCAAATGACTAAATCATCACGACCTGCAAAAAAAGCAACGGTCACCAATCGTGAGATCAAAGACTCAGTTGAAGAACTGAAGATCTCTATGCCTAGGCAAAAGAAAAGTATATTCTACTATCAGTTCTGGAGTGTTGCTGCATTGTCAGTACTTGCTGGACAACTATACGTAGGAACTGGATACCGTCAGATGTCAAGATCTTTTGATCGTATCGTAGACAGTATCGTAGTTGAAATAACTGAAGACTCTGGACCTAAGTTCTATTAAGTTGATGAAAACTAATATATTCTATGTTTATGGATATCTTCGCACTGATGGAACACCCTACTATATTGGTAAGGGTCGTTCTAAAAGAATAGATGATGCACACCAGAATGTAAAAGTTCCACCTAAAGATAGAAGAGTTAAGTTAAGGGAGAATTTAGAAGAGCAAGAAGCATATGATTATGAGATGGAATTGATAAAGAAGTATGGTAGAAAAAGAATTGATGAAGATGGAATTTTATATAATGTTGCAGTGGGTGGACCTTATGCAGCAACAAAATTACTTACGGAAGAAGAAAGAATCGAATCTCAAAGAAGAGCTCGTCTAAAGTATTATAATGCACATAAGGATGATCCAGAATATATGGAAAATAGAAGGTTGTCTGATAAGAAAAGAAATAAGTCAGAAAAAAGGCAGCAATGGAATCAAAGATCAGAAGTTAAAGAGTATAAAAATAAAACTGCTCTAAAATTTTATTATGAAACTCTTAAACAAGATCCTGAAAGATATGCAGAACATATAGAAAAAAATAGGATCCGTAGAAGAAAACAAAGATTTACTGCTGAAGGAAGGGAAGAACACAATAACAATTGGAGAAAGTATTACCAAAAAATGAGAGAAGATCCAAAAAGATGGGCTGCATATTTAGAAAAGAAAAAAGATTATAGGAGAAAAAAATGATTAGTAAAGTTGAATTGTTACATCATAGACTTCAAGAAGTCTTAAGAAAACATACATTCTCTGGTAATAATAGTCTTGAATATCTTGGTGAAGATGAACGTGGTCACAAATATAGAATTGCTGGCAATGAAGTATATGTTGATCAGATTGCTAAAGGTTTAGCAAAACGTTTTCTTGATACTCATTTTGAAGAATTTGAGGACTAATGAAATCATTAAAAACTCCACTTCGTTATCCAGGTGGTAAGTCACGTGCAATTACAAAGATTAGTCCTTGTTTTCCTAATCTAAAGGAATGCAAGGAATTTAGAGAACCGTTCCTAGGGGGTGGTTCTGTTTCTTTGTATGTCACTAAAGCCTTTCCACACTTAACTATTTGGGTTAATGATCTTTACACACCGCTTACGAACTTTTGGCAACAACTTCAGAAAAACCCTGACGAGATTACGAAAGAACTTACGGGACTCAAAGGTCGATACGACACACCCGAACGAGCGAGACACTTGTTTGCTGAATGCAAGGAATGTCTTAATCATACTAACAGTGGGAAGAGTTCTAGGGCCGTTAGTTTTTATATCGTTAACAAGTGCTCATTTTCTGGACTTTCGGAATCTAGTTCCTTCAGTGCTCAAGCCTCAGAATCCAATTTCTCAATGCGAGGAATTGAAAAGTTGCCAGGATACTCAGAATTAATTAAAGACTGGATCATAACAAACCAATCTTACGAAAAGTTATTATGTAATGACTGGGATAGTAAAGGTCATTTTGTGTACATGGATCCACCATATGATATCAAAGATAATCTATATGGTAAGAAAGGTGACATGCATAAAAGATTTGACCATGACCAGTTTGCAAAGGACTGTGATGAGTATAAGTCTCCAATGTTAATATCTTATAATTGTGACCAATTGATAAAGGATAGATTTTCTGAGTGGAATGTGGTAGAGTATGACCATACATATACTATGAGATCTACCGCATCTTACGGTAAGGATCAAAGAGAACGTAAAGAGTTACTACTATTGAACTATGACTGTCGAAAAACTTTGGGATGATAGTAAATGGCGTGAACAATCACTGCCATATTATACAGGGTTAAAAGCAGAGTTGCTTAAGAATGGACCTAAAAGTCTTTCCCAATCATGGATACTGGGAGCAATGTATAGTGAATGGAAGAGAAGAAATGGATACGAAGATGTTGAACCACCCAACTGTCAATCATCTTTAAAGAAATTTTTACAGGAACAAAAAGACCAAGGAATCTAATGGCAATTTATCATGATGCTGAGATTAGAATTAATCTCAATGAACTTGTACAAACTAGATCTAACTACTTGTTTAGAAGTAGTAAAGTTAGTACAAACCTTAGTGAAAAAGATATAGATTGCTTGTCTTCAAGTCTCCCATCAAAGTTAACATGGGATGCTTTGTATGGTATGGTAGACAGTGCTATCTTTGAGTATCTTGATGAAGCAGATACACACTACGGTGAAAGAACTATTGAAACCATTGAGGTAACAAGGGAACAAGAATTTAAAAAGAATTTTAAAATGGTTAAACTAGAATCATCTGCATGGACAATCGAAGTACCTTTGAGGAAGAAGTAATGCTGGCACAAGAGTTAAAAGAAGGAACAAAGAAATCACATTCTCTGGCAGAGAACACATCTTTTGTGAAAGGATTTCTTAGAGGTACTCTTAGTGAGTATAACTATGTGGTGCTACTTTCTAATTTCTATTACATATACAGGGCATTAGAAGAAGAGGTAGGAGTTCATAATAAAAATTCTAAAGTTGGTTCTATAAATTTTGAAGAACTTAAAAGGGTTCCATCTATTGTAAAAGATTTAAAATATTTTATAGGTCCAGACTGGGCTAATAGAGTTGTACTTACTGATGCAACAGAAAGATATATTCAACGTATCAGGGAAGTATCTAAGGACAGTCCATACTTATTGCTAGGACATCATTACACAAGATACTTAGGTGATCTATCTGGTGGTCAGATACTTAAAGGTATTGCAAAGAAGTCATTGAAGTTAGGAGATGAAGGACTTGCTTTCTATGAGTTTGATAAGATAGATGATAATAAAGTATTTAAAGAAAGGTATAGATCAGTATTGAATAGTATAGATCTAACAGAATCTGAAAAGAATGCTATAATAGTTGAGGCAAACTATGCTTTCAGATTAAACATGTATATGTTTCAAGAGTTTGAAGGTAATGTATTCAAAATTATTTGGAATTTAATACGTGGATAGTGTAGGTAAGGTTGGTAAATGGATATATGATGTATTGAGCCAACCCAGTAGGGTCTTTGGTGATCTACCACCATGTCCATTTGCTAAGAAGTCTTGGGATGACGGTGGTATTGATGTTCTAGATTTTAGATCTTGGGATGATGTTGAAGAACATTTAGATATACTACAGGACGTTATGATCTTTATGATGGAGGATATATCGTCAGAAGAACTCGTAGAAAGAGCACGTTACTTTAATAATAAATACTCACACCTAGTATTCTTAGAGGAACACCCTGACCTCGTAGAAGAATTTGATGGTGTGACAGTAAACTCTGGTTATACTATGCTTATTGTTCAAGACAGGAAGCATCTTGTAGATTCAAGAAAGTTATTAGAGGATACTGATTACTATTATCATTGGTCACCTAAACTTAAACAACGTATCCTTGACAGATGAACAAGTATAACTATTGGGCTCCTTGGCATAAACTAAAGACTACTATACTTGGCAAGTTTTATTCTCCTGAATTTTTTGAGAACGTAGAGAATGACCTTATAAGATCTAACCTACAAAGAATTGCAGAGGAAACAGAAGAAGATTTATTAAACTATAAGTCAGTACTAGAAAGTGCTGGTGTACGTGTTATAAGACCATACCTAGATCCTAATGATAGGATAGAAAGATACTTACAAGATGGTATGGTTAATAATATTAATCCCTTTGGTCGTGTAAGGACTGTACCTAGAGCACCTTTACAACCAAGGGATTTTGCTTTGGTTGTGAATGGAAAATTACATATTACACATGGAGATCATGCTGGATTGTTTGATCTAGTAGATGAATATAATAAAGAGGATCAGGTTATCTTAGATTGGGAGATAGATTCATTACCTGAAGATAAGAAAGATAAACTTTATAGGAAGTATTATAATACTAGAAAGACAAGGGATTGGCCTTCTTTTGAAGATATACACACTGCTGATATATCTAAGATGGATCCTATGACTCAAATGGAAGTAGGATACTTTAGAAAATATGCTAGACAGTCTATGGTACACATGGTTAAAGCACCTTGTGTCACAATAGTTGGAAAAGATATGATTGTTGAGGGTGCATTGTTTGATCAAGATAAGTTTAAGGACATAAATTGGGGATATAATCCAAGGTACAATCTCATTAACATAGGTGGTCATGCTGATGGATGTTATCGTCCTATAAAGGAAGGTGCTATCGTATCAATATTCCCACCATCAAAATATAAATCTACTTATCCTAAGTGGGACGTTTGTGAATTATATAATACAGGTAAACATACAGATATTATTAAACAATTCTACAAGTGGCGTGGTGCTATAGGTGGTAGGTGGTATGTTGATGGTGAGATTAACCATCAGTTTATTGATTTTGTTGAGAACTATTTGACTGATTTTGTTGGGTTCACTGTTGAGACTGACTTTGATGTTAACTGTATATCATTAGATGATAAGAATATATTAGTATCAGGTCTTACTGATAAGGTAAGTGATTTCTTTAAGAAGCATAAGGTAGAACCTACATTAGTTCCATTCAGACATAGACATTTTCATGATGGTGGACTGCATTGTGTTACCTTGGATCTATACCGTGAAGGTGACATGGTGGACTATTGGCCAAATGAAAAAAATAATATAGAAGATTCTGATGGTAATGTTCATTTAAGTACAGGTAACAAATATAGAAGAAGAGGATTTGGTGATCAAACTACTTTGGATGAAAGTGTAGAGGAATATAATTTTAAAAATGAAGAGGCACGTGAGAAGTTTGAACTTGAAAAAGAATTGAGGAGGATTGAAAAAGAAGGTGGTGGTCAAAAATTACAATCTAGAGGACAGTGGTGGACATGATGCAAGGTAAGTACAATCAGTGGTCACCTTGGGGCAAGTTAAAGACTTGTATGTTAGGTAGTTTTTATCCACCAGAATTCTTTAATGCTATTAAGGAAGATAATATACGTACATGTATGCAACGTATATCAGAAGAAACATTAGAAGACATAGAAAATTTCCATAAGGTATTACTTGACTTTGGTGTGGATGTACATAAGACTCAGACCAATCCTAATGATAGTATAGACAGATATATTATTGATGGTGAAGTTAATTATATTAATCCATTTGGTAGAGTACGTACAGTACCTAGACCACCATTACAATGTAGAGATAGTGCAAGAGTTATTGGTGATAAACTGTATATAACTCATGGAGATCATGCAGACATATTCAGAGTTCTTGATAATTATAATAAAAAAGATCAGGTCATATTAGATTTTGAATTAGATAATTTAGATCAGGAACAAAAGGATAAACTATATGAGGTTTATTACTATACAAGAAGGACTAAAGATTGGCCACCGTTAGAAGAAATAGATTCTGATATATCACATCTAGATTCTATGACTCAGATGGAGATTGAATATTTTAGAAAGTATGCTAGACAATCTATGGTGCATCTTTTAAAAGCACCATGCATGACTTTAGTAGGAAAGGATCTATACCTAGAGGGTGCATTGTTTGACTTGGTTGAGTTTAAGAATATAGATTTTGGTACAGACCTTAGATTTAATATTGTTAACATGGGTGGTCATGCTGATGGATGTTTTGCACCACTTAAACCTGGTGCTTTGATGGTAGTACAGGACACATCATTATATAAAGAGTCTTTCCCTAACTGGGATATATGCCATCTACCTAATACTAGTAAGAGTTCTGATTTGGCAGCATTTTTTCGTGATTCAAAAGCATGGGTAGGTGGTAGGTGGTATATTGATGGTAAGATTAATCCTGAGTTCATTGCCTTTGTGGATAAGTATATGGTAGAATGTACTGGGTTTACAATGGAAACTAACTTTGATGTAAATTGTTTAGTCCTAGATGAGAACCATGTAGTTGTTTCTAATTTGATACCAAAGGTAGCAGAGTTCTTTAAGAAACATAAGATAGAACCAATCGTTGTTCCATTCAGGCATAGACATTTTCATGATGGTGGACTACACTGTATTACGTTAGACTTGTACCGTGAAGAAGACAAGGTAGACTACTTCCCAGAAAGAACTTCTGATGTTGCGATTACAGCGTCAGATGGAAAAATTAGAAGAGGATTCAAATGGAACTTAAACAATGGTTATCATGGAACTTAAAGAATGGTTAAAGACAATTAATGTTTCAAAGAAGAATCTTATAGATGAAGAACCAGATTTAGAAAAAAAATATCCAGCATATATTGTTAATAGATGTCTTGCTGGACATCTTGATGCAATAGTATATGTTAATGAGTTAAACATAAACCATCACTTAGATAAGAAGTTACAATACGACTTTCTACTAAATACTTTGAGGTCTGCAAAGCGGTATTCTCCTTGGATACGTAAGGATGAGGCAGACAATCTTGATGCAGTAAAACGTTATTATGGTTATAGTAACGAGAAATGTAAGCAAGTGTTGTCTATACTTACCGAAGATCAATTGAATTATATCCATAAAAAACTTGATACTGGGGGATTAAAATGAATGTCGCTGAGCCCGAATATAATTGGACTCCTGATAAGATGGTCGAGGTCAGCCTTGCTGAACCTGATGACTTCCTTAAAGTCCGTGAGACTCTTACTCGCATAGGTGTTGCATCTAGGAAAGAGAAGAAGTTATATCAATCATGTCACATCTTGCATAAGCAAGGAAAGTATTACATAGTCCATTTCAAGGAACTCTTCGCCCTTGATGGTAAGAAAGCAAACTTAAGTCTTAATGATATACAGAGAAGGAATAGAATTATTCAACTACTATCTGACTGGGTATTGGTTACTCTTATAGAACCAGATTCTGTGCTTGATATAGCACCACTTAATCAGATAAAAGTTATTGCTTATAAGGAAAAGCAAGAGTGGATACTAGAAACTAAGTATAATATTGGTAAGAAACGTACTCAAGAGCAGGGTTAACCGTAGTTTAATATAAAAGACTTCTGGTATAATTAGTATTGTGATGCCTTTGGGGTCACAGTTCAGACGCTTAATGAGGTCTTATGTTTAACGAAGCTAACGCTATTACTTTGTCCGTTCCTGAGACAAAGGCTTACCTAGACAAGGTAAGAAGAAATATGATTGGGTTTGATGACTGGTTCACAAACTTTGATCAGCATTTTTCACAGCAAAATAACTATCCACCATACAACACAGTAAAACTCAGCAACCATGAGTACCGTGTTGAGGTTGCACTTGCTGGATTTAAAAAAGATGATTTAAAAGTTTACACACAGGAAGGTAAACTAATCCTTGAAGGAAACAAGGAAGGTGATGCTCGTGATTATGTCCACCAAGGACTAGCACAGAGATCATTTACTAGAACATGGGCATTACCTGATGATCTAGTAGTTAAGAACGTAGAATTCCAAGACGGACTACTTCTTATTGACATAGACAGAGTTATCCCTGACCATCAGCAACGAAAAGACTGGCTCTAAATAAAGAAAAGATGAGCTAGACGTGTACAGCAGGGTACTCAAACATATCAGTGGGTCAGATCTTCGTGCTTTAAACGAAGATCTGACTTTGAAGTTTAGGGATGAATTAAACCCTATGTTTTGGAAGGGTGATACTCTTAAGGGTGTCATCAAGACTGCTTTGATGAAGTTTGCTAATGCATTTGCAGAATATGTAGAACTTGATAACAGAGCAATCAAAGATGTCTTAATGTTGGGTGGTAATGCAGGGTATAATTATACTCAGCACTCAGACATCGATGTACATATTGTAGTAGATCCTAAGTATGTTCCTGGATGTGATCCAGAATTATTAGATGATTACTACATGGACAAGAAGACATTGTGGGAACTAACCCATGAGGTTAAGATCTATGGTGTACCAGCAGAACCATATATTGAACAACCAGGTATCAAACGTAAGAAAGCACAGGGTGTGTATAGTTTGATGAAGAACAAGTGGGTTCAGAAACCACAAAAATTTGAAGGGGAACTAGACGAAAGAGAACTTGAAAAGAAAGTTAATAATATTAAACGTAAGTTAGACTGTATGATACAGTCAGATAATGGTGTAGGACTTAAGGCAGCAGTCAAAAGGTTACGTGATGCTAGGCAAGCATCTCTTGAAAAGTATGGTGAGTATGGTATGGAGAACTTGGTGTTCAAAGAACTACGTAACTCAGGTTACATTGACAAAGTGAGGAAGGCAGTGCTAAAATATACATCAGCAAGCCTATCGCTTAAATGATCAAGATTTTATTATTGAAGGAGTATCAGTTGGTGCTGATCGCTAGGATGGAAGAGTTACAAACAGAACTAGGTGAACCAGATTGTAAACTAGACCAACCTTTTGAGATAGTTGATGCTAGTGGGCAGTTTACTATGAGACCTTGGCCTTCTTTTACTACTCAGAAGCAATTGATTATTCATTCTGATAGCATCTTAACTATTGTAGAACCAGATAAAGAACAGTTAGATAAGTACCAAGCATTGACCGCTAACGCTGCTGCATGAGATATTATACCAATGTCCAGATGATTGGGAATGAGTTCCTAGTCAGGGGATATGAGAATGGAAAATCTTTTGTTACTAGGGAGACATTTTCTCCCAAGTTATATGTTCCCAGTCGTATAAAAACCGACTGGAAAACTCTTGATGGTAAGTATGTTGCAGAGATAGAACCAGGTGGTGTAAGAGAATGTCGTGAGTTTATACGTGACCATCAGGACGTAGAAGGATTTGACATCAGTGGTAATCGTAGATACATTTATCAATACATCTCTGAGAAGTACCCAGAGGATGAAATAAAGTTTGAGATGAAGAACATTTATCTTGTTACTATTGATATTGAGGTTCAAGCAGAAAGAGGATTTCCTTCAGTTGATAACTGTGACGAGGAGATGCTCTGTATTACTATGCAGAACTATGCTACAAAGAAAATTGTAACTTTTGGTGTAGGTAAGTTTACAAATAATGATAAGGATGTTACTTACATTGAATGTAAGGATGAGTATGACTTACTAAGTAGGTTCTTAGAGTATTGGCAATCCAATCCACCAGAAGTTGTTACTGGTTGGAACTGTCAGTTATATGACATACCTTATCTTGCTAAAAGAATAACTAAAGTATTGGGAGACAAACCATGCAAACGATTATCACCTTGGGGGTTGGTAACAAATGAAGAAGTCTTTGCTCATGGGCGTAATCATTTGGTCTACGATATTGGGGGTATTACTGTCCTTGACTACCTTGATCTCTACAAGAAATTCACCTACAAGGCACAGGAAAGCTATAGACTCGATTACATTGGACAAGTTGAAGTCAATGCACCGAAATTAGATCACTCTGAGTTTGATACCTTTAAAGATTTCTATAGAGGTAACTGGCAAAAGTTTGTTGAGTATAACATACAAGACGTTAAGATCGTTGACCAGTTAGAAGAGAAGATGAAACTGGTAGAACTAGCAGTCACTATGGCATTTGATGCCAAGGTAAATTTTACTGATGTGTTCTTCCAAGTTCGTATGTGGGATATGATTATCTACAATGATCTTAAGAGGAAAAATATATGCATACCACCTAAAGAAGAAGAAATAAAGAATGAAAAGTATGCTGGAGCATACGTTAAGACTCCTGTACCTGGCATTTATGATTGGGTTGTGTCGTTTGACCTTAACTCACTGTATCCACATCTTATAATGCAGTACAACATATCACCTGAGACGTTGCTAGAAGAACGTTACAGGAATGTTAGTGTGGATAAACTACTGAATGACGAGGTAGACATGTCTGACCTACCTGAAGACGTTACAGTATGTCCTAATGGTGCTATGTATCGTAAGGATGTAAGGGGATTTTTACCTAAATTAATGGAGAAGATCTATTCTGAAAGAGTAGTCTTCAAAAAGAAGATGATTCAGGCAAAGAAAGACTATGAGAAGACCCCCACTAAGGCACTGGAGAAAGAAATTTCTAGATGTAACAACATACAGATGGCGAAAAAGATACAACTTAATTCTGCTTATGGTGCTATCGGTAATAATTACTTCAGGTATTACAAACTAGCAAACGCTGAAGCCATCACACTAGGTGGTCAGTTCTCTATCAGATGGATAGAGAATAAAATGAACCAGTATTTGAATAGAATACTTAAAACAAAGGAGAGTGATTATGTTGTCGCATCTGATACCGATTCTATCTATCTCAATCTTGGTCCTTTGGTGGAGAACGTATACCAAGGTAGAGAAAAGAATGTTGAGGGCATTGTGTCGTTCCTTGATAAGATCTGTCAAGTGGAATTTGAAAAGTATATTGCGAATTCTTATGAAGAATTGGCCACGTACGTGAATGCTTATGACCAAAAGATGTTCATGAAACGTGAGACTATTGCTGAACGTGGTATATGGACTGCTAAGAAGAGATATATTTTATCTGCATGGGATATAGAAGGTGTTAGGTTTGCCGAACCTAAGTTAAAGATGATGGGTATTGAGGCAGTGAAGTCTAGTACCCCTGCACCATGCAGAAAGATGATTAAAGATGGGTTGAAGTTGTTAATTAATGGTACAGAGAAACAGACTCAGGATTATATTGCCAAGTGTCGTAGAGAATTTAGTAAACTAGATCCAGCAGACATAGCATTTCCACGTACAGTAAGTAATGTTGACAAGTATAAGAGTCCTGTAGCAATCTATGGTAAGAATACACCAGTACATAGTCGTGGTGCTTTATTGTTCAATCACTATATCAAGGAACGTGGTTTAGATAATAAATATAATGCCATCAACAATGGTGAAAAGATAAAGTTTGTGTATTTAAAAAAACCGAATCCAATACACGAGAACGTTATATCATTTATCAGCGAGTTCCCCAAAGAACTCGGACTATCACCCTACGTAGATTACGAACTGCAATTTACGAAGAGTTTTCTTGAGCCTATGAAAGTTATATTAGATTCTATCGGTTGGAATGTTGAGCAAGTTGCTACTCTTGAATCTTTTTTCGTTTGATGGTACAATGAATATACTAATTTACTTACATGGATTTACCTGTCACTGACAAAGAACTTGGAATGATTATTAATGCATTGCATTTAGGGGGTGATACCTCCCTATTTCTGAAACTAAAATTAGTTAAGGAAGTTAGGGAAGAAAACCCAGGCGGTCCTTACAAAAAAATTCTACGAGAACAATACGGTATGATCATATGATCTTTCTATCAAAACCATCAGTGTATACATTACCAGGTACATGGGAGAAGCAACCCGATGCTATCATCCCACACCTAAATCTCACACCTGATCAAGGATTTATTTTATTTTTTGGTTTAGTTGTGCTATCATTAGTGGGGTATGGACTATACCTTACATTTGGAGCAGGTAAAAAGAACCTAAGAGACCAAATTGACGAACATGCTAAAATGCATGAACTCGGAATAGCACATGGTCACGGTGGTAACAAGGATGCCTATGAGGTCTCTGGTAAACTTGACCACTCAATTGACGACTAATGATTACTAAAGAAAAACAAATGACTTTATCATCACAAACAAACGATTACTTAGGTGAAGCTGAAGGTAGCATTCGTAGTGCAATCAGAGGTGCTGCTCGTTGTGAGTCTCCTTTAGTAGTGAGTCAGTTAGCAAAATTACTAACAGACATTCAACATGTTAGAGACTTTGAGAGTCTCCATGATTTATTAGAGAAAAACATTGAAACTGATTAATGGATTTTTTAAAAGAACTTGAAAAGGTTGTAGGTGATGAGTTTAGTTCTCTTGCCGAAACTTTAAATGATGAGGAACAGTATGTAGATACAGGTTCCTATGTTCTAAATGCTTTAGTTAGTGGTAGTATCTTTGGTGGTGTATCAAAGAAAAGGATTACTGCTATAGCAGGTGAGACCAGTACAGGTAAAACCTTCCTGTCATTGGCAGTGGTTAAGAATTTCCTTGACCATGACCCAACAGCATCGATTGTATACTTTGACTCAGAGTCTGCAATCACAACGAACATGTTAGATGAAAGACAGATCGATAGATCTAGATTTTTCCTAATGAAATGTGCGACTGTCGAGACATTCAGGCACAAAGCATATGCTGCATTAGACGTATACTGTAAGAAACCTGAAGAAGAACGCAAACCTTGTATGTTTGTGTTAGACTCATTGGGGATGCTTTCCACAGAGAAAGAAAGTACTGACATATTAAATAATAAACAGGTACGGGATATGACCAAATCCCAATTAGTTAAGGCTACGTTCAGAACATTAACTCTGAAACTGGGTCAAGCTAACATCCCACTAATAGTTACTAACCACACTTACGATGTTATTGGATCCTATGTCCCAACTAAAGAAATGGGCGGAGGCAGCGGCCTTAAGTATGCAGCCAGTACAATCATATATCTCAGCAAAGGTAAGGAAAAGGAAGGAACGGAAGTCGTTGGCAATGTTATCAAAGCAAAGACACATAAATCACGTTTAACAAAAGAGAACCGTGAGATAAAGACTCGTCTATACTATGACCACCGTGGTCTTGATCGTTACTATGGTCTCCTAGAATTAGGAGAACTTGGTGGACTGTGGAAGAATGTTGCAGGTAGGTATGAGATGGATGGTAAAAAGTTATATGCCAAACAGATCCTTGCTGATCCAGAAACCTACTTTAATGATCAAGTGATGCAAGCACTTGACGAAATAGCACAAAACGAATTTAGTTATGGCGGAAAGGATTCCACTAACAATCCTTAAGAATCTTCTTCATAACGAGAAATATACAAGAAAAGTTCTACCATTTATCAAAGAGGAATTCTTTGATGAAAGGACTGATCGTGTAGTCTTTGAAGAAATAGGTGGTCATGTTCAGTTGTATGATGGACTACCTACCAAAGAAGTTCTCCATATTGAAATAGAAAGTCGAGATGATCTATCCCAAGATGAGCATAAACTCATCTTGGATACTATAGATTGTCTAGAAGAATCTGAGGTAGACCACAAATGGTTACTTGACACTACTGAGAAGTGGTGCAAGGAACGTGCTATCTACTTGGCACTCATGCAGTCTATTAAGATTGCTGATGGTCAGGATGAGAAGAAACAACCTGATGCTATACCATCTATACTTTCTGATGCATTAGCAGTATCCTTTGATGATCACATAGGACATGACTACATTGATGATTCAGAAGATCGCTTTGCATATTATCACCGAGTCGAACGTAAGACATCCTTTGATCTTGAGATGTTCAATAAGATTACTGCGGGTGGACTATCAAATAAGACACTTAACATCGCTCTTGCTGGCACAGGTGTGGGTAAGAGTCTCTTTATGTGCCATGTCGCTGCAAGCGTTCTCACAGAAGGAAAGAATGTTTTATACATCACACTTGAGATGGCAGAAGAGAAGATTGCAGAAAGAATCGATGCAAACTTACTTAATGTTAATATCCAAGAGATACAGGATATCCCAAAGTCTACATTCACCAAGAAAATTGACAAACTTAGAGACAAGACGAAAGGGAAACTGATTGTTAAAGAGTATCCTACTGCTTCAGCACATACTGGACACTTTAAAGCATTGTTGAATGAGTTGTCCTTGAAGAAATCCTTTAAACCTGATATAATATTTGTAGATTATTTAAACATCTGTTCGTCATCTCGTTATAGAGGTGCAGTTAACGTAAATTCTTATTCCTATGTCAAGGCAATCGCAGAAGAACTTAGAGGACTCGCTGTCGAATTTGACTTACCAATTGTCTCAGCTACGCAGACTACTAGGTCTGGTTTTGCTAGTTCAGATCCTAATCTTACTGACACATCTGAATCTTTTGGTCTCCCTGCTACTGCTGACCTTATGTTTGCTCTTATTAGTACAGAAGAGCTGGAGGGACTTAATCAAATAATGGTTAAGCAGTTAAAGAATAGGTACAATGATCCTACTATGAACAAGAGATTTGTTGTTGGTATTGATCGTGCTAAGATGAGATTGTATGACTGTGAGCAAGCAGCACAGGAGGATATAGTTGACGACACAGATGAAGTAAAGTATAATAAGAAAGACAATAGTTCACATGCTAAGTTTGATGACTTCAAATTTTAATAAGTATACTAAATTTGTAAACAATGTTACAAGTATTCCTTCACAAGACTCCGATGCTTTTATATACCGTTTACAGGAACTTGGTGGTGATGTCGCTATTCAACGCCTTCTTACTGCTGCTGTTGGTATTAGTGCCGAGGGTGGTGAGTTTATGGAGATTGTTAAGAAAATGATTTTCCAAGGTAAACCTGCTAATGCAGATAACCTAGAGCATCTTAAAATAGAACTTGGTGATGTTATGTGGTACGTAGCACAGGCATGTATGGCATTAGAAATTGATATGGATGAGGTATTAGATACTAATATTAAGAAGTTGGAGAAGAGATATGAAGATGGGCACTTCTCCGAGTATTATAGTGAGAATAGGAAAGCAGGTGATCGATGAAAGATACCATACTGTATGGTGATTGTCGTGAAACACTAGATGGATTCCTACCTAATAGTGCTAGAACATGTGTCACCTCACCACCTTACTATGGTCTAAGAGATTATGGTAAAGAAGATAAGCAGATAGGTCAAGAAGATACACCAGAAGAATACATTGAAAACCTTGTAGGTATATTCAGAAAGGTACGTGATGTACTTACTGATGATGGTACACTATGGTTAAACATAGGTGACTCATACTATAACTACAGACCAGGTAAAGCATATCCTAAACAAACTGTAAGTAAAACCAAGCAAGATTTACCAGACTACACACCTAAACGTAGTAATAAACTAGAAGGACTGAAAGAAAAAGACCTTATAGGTATACCATGGATGCTTGCTTTTGCATTACGTGCTGATGGATGGTACTTGAGACAGGATATTATATGGAACAAACCAAACCCTATGCCTGAGTCAGTTAAGGATAGATGTACTAAGTCACATGAGTACATATTTTTATTAAGTAAGAATAAAAACTATTACTATGACAACGAAGCAATTAAAGAACCAGCAAAGGATTGGGGAACCAGAGATAGGACTAATGGCAAGTACACAAGTACGAATGAGTATGGACAGACTCCACACTCAGGATTAACAAAAAGTTATCCAACTAAGAATAAGAGATCTGTATGGTCAGTAACTAAGAAACCATATAAGGGTGCTCACTTTGCTACTTATCCACCTGATTTAATTGAACCTTGTATCAAGGCAGGGAGTAAGAAAGGGGATAATGTATTAGATCCATTCATGGGTAGTGGTACTACTGCTATGGTTGCAAGATCATTAGGTAGATACTATCTTGGTTGTGAACTCCATGAACAATATGAAGATCTTATACATCAAAGAGTACCAACCTCCCTACCATTTGATACATAGTAAAAACGCATTATGACTATGAAAGACAAGATGGTCAATGCACTAATAGCACATGCTAAAGGTGACATTGAAAAACATAAGATGAACGTTGAAGTTTATCTGAATAACCCTGCTGGTATCGGTGAACACTCTGACATTCTTGAAGCAATTGAGAATGAACTTAATATGATTGCTAAGTATGAGGATCAAGTCGAAGTATTAAATAAATACTTCAAGAAGCATGCTATGTAATTGCAAGTAACCGACTACTCGGAAGATCTATATGGGGGTGACCCTGACTATACAGATTACACCAACTCAGGTGGTGTAGCTAATAAGTCGGGTAAAGTTAACATGGGATTCATTTTAGAATCCAAGTTATTCTCCCAGTATAGAACAGTCGGAATGATACCTCAAGGATTTACACCAGCAGGGGCATCTAATACTGCTGCTGACTTAGAATTACTCGTTAAGAATTATAATTTACTTAATCAAGATCTGATTACACGTATACGTGTTGAGGTTAAGTTAGATACTACTGCTGACTATGGGCAAAGTGGTCTTAAATGGAGGACTGGTAGTCATTGGTATATAACGGGTAAGCAAGATACAGCATCAGTCAACATGCAGAACATGTTGAAGACTATGAATATAGAAAGGACTGTTAATAATATATGGCCTCAAGATATGCCAAACCTATTCAAGTATAACTCTGCTAGGGAAGTACCTGATATGGAGAAGGAGTCTGATAAGGAAAGATATAAGAGTAAAATGATAAAGGGTGAGCAGTTCTTGAATACTTTTCAAGACTATTACCTAAGTAAGAACATCCCTTATATACAAATAGGTGATTATGGGTTATACTACCTGAAAGGACATGACCCTGCTGGTCTAAAGTTTGTAGGTGCTTCAGATTTTAATTCATCTGGTGCAAGTATGAAACTGAGGATTAGAAATAAACCTAGTGGTGGAGGTAACTATAGGTTCTCTACTGCATTGCTTATAGATAGAAAACCTAGAAGATCTGGGTTTGATCTAGACGGTAATGCTGACATGGCAAGACTGCAAGGTGATGCTGTTATGTGTGATGATGCACCACCACAACTTCAAAAACAAAGACTATTATTTCAATGAAAAAACTATTATTGCTACCAATTACTTTACTATTAGTTGGATGCGATCCTTCAGGTGGTATGGGAAGTTTTAATTGGTCACCACCAGGTGAACCAGATGGGCAAACATGTGAATCAACAGTAGGTTTCTGGCAACAGTATTGCGGTACTGGAGAACATCCTAACATATGTGATTGTTACCAATGAATAAATTATTAGAGCATCTGATCATCGCATACTCCTTTGATAGGAAGAAGGTTGAGCGTTTGCCTAATGAGATTGAGAACTTTTCCAGATTCTTTGTTGAATTTGGATCACCTATCTCAGAAGATAAGTATAAATATAATCAATACACTACGCTTGGACTAGCGTTTATTCGTCAACACCGCAACGAAATCTACAGAAGAATCCGTGAAGCAGTTCGATCAGTTCATAACAGAAGCAAGAATAACACGAGCTTCAACTCAGGCAAAACGCATCGGTCTCGTAGGAGACGGGCATGGTGATTGGTATGACCGCCAAGGTCAACTAAAAGCCAAGACTATTCGTGGCGAACTTAAAATGTTCGATGCGAAATCTGCTGCTAAAGATGAAGATGAACGTGAGAAAAATTCACAGACATTAGCGTCACGTAGTGGTTCTAGTGCTACTGCTAACCCTACTGCTGGTGGTGCAGGTCAGGTAAAACCAGATGTAGATAGGATGGGACGTGCTCTATCTAACTTCCAAGCAAAACAACAATTCGATCAGGCAGCAAGAGACGAACCATTAACAGTTGCTTTTGATAAATTTGATGATGACGTAGTAGGTGATAATATAATAGCAACAGCAGCACAGACATCAGAAGAATTCTATATTTTCCCTTCTAGGGATGCTGATATCAAACGTTTGAAGGAAGCACACCCAGATTTACAAGAAGCAATAATAGATGATGCTAATGCTGAAACAATTTATGATGTTCTACAATCAATATATGAGAATGGTTATAACTCTTTGAACATAGTAGTAAGACAGTCTAGAGCACAGGAGATTGCTAAGTTAGCACTGGAACAGAATGGTAAGTTATATAATTATGTCATGCTTAACGTAATACCAGTTGACGAAAGGACTTTGAGAGAACAATATGTGTCAGGTGACCTGTTCAAGGTAGGTACATTTGTTGAATCTAGTGATATTGTTGGTAAGATTATAAGACGTGGTGCTAACCATTTGATATGTGTTGATGAGAATGCACGTATGTTTAGGACATGGATAACTGAGTGTACGGAAGTGGGTAAGTTTAATCTTGGAGTAGATTTCTAAATAAATAATAGGACAAGTATTAGTTTACCCATGGGAATCTGGAATCAGACATTTGATGATCTACGTAAGCCTTACTTAGAAGGTAAAGATCAGGAAAAGAAATCTAAACGCTGGCAAGATGATGACGGTGATGGGAAGTGGTATGAAAAAAGTGATGTAGATGGTAAGATCTCTGACAGAGAAAAGAAAGAGAAGAAGAAAAACTCAAAAAAGAATGAAGCGTATACTGTTACTAACGCTGATAAAAAAGGTAATACTAAAGCATACCAAGGATTTGTTGCAGGTATGAAGAGTAAGGTGACAGGTAAGCCAATGTATAAGGCTGCTGATCACATGAAGACTGAGCATCATTCAAAGGACTGTGATGATACTTGTGAACCAAAGTGTGAGCATGACCAAGAAGTAAAGGAAGCATCACTAGAAACAGCACGTAAGAATATAGGTAAGGATCCCAAGAAGGCATCTTGTTGGGATGGATACAAAGCAACTGGAACTAAGATGAAAGGTGGTAAATCAGTACCTGATTGTAAGAAAGAAGATGTTGAAGTTGTAAATGAATTAAGTAAGAATACTTTAGGTGGTTATGTTAAGAAGGCAAGTAAAGAAACCAGAATGAACGTGGTGTCAACACAGCATGGATCTGGTATACCCAAGAAAGCAAGAGATATAAAACAAAGGCAGATCAGTAAAAGACTGAAGGGTATGGAGAAGGCAGGTGAGAAGTTGGCGAAAGAAGATGTTGAATTGATAGATGAAAGAGGACGTGATGACAGTACTACTCTAGGTGATAGAGCACTAAGTAAAGCAAAACGTCTAGGTCAGAAGAGGAGAAATTCTAAAGAATATAAGCAAGGATTGAGACGTGGTACTGGTGCAAAGGAGTATGCTAACTACAAACTAGCAAGAAAGCAGCATAGTAATGATGCATCAAGTGAGAATCAGATGAGTAGATCTAAACCTCAACGTGGTGAAGGTAACAAAGCAAAGAGAAGAGCTGGTGAGAAGGTAAGAAATACTAGAAATGACAGAGTAGTTAGTGACCGCAACGGATTCAGGGTAGTACGTGGTGAGCATCTTGATTGGAGAGCTGATCTAGGTTACCTTACGGAAAAATCTGAATGTGATAGTGGAGATAAGAAAGTAAAAAAGCAAAAAAGGGAAAGCACAAGTTCGTAACTGTTTTCCCAGACGTTAAAACTGAAGAGAAGCTACTAGATAAACGTGCCAAAGCAAATGACAAAGACTATCCTAAGACTCTTAATGTAGAAGGATCTGCATACGGTATTACCAAAGGAGATGGTAAGGCAAAAGGTGCTATGAAAGCTTTCCTTGATAAGAAAGCAGAAAAATTAAAGAAAGAAAAGGCAAAGCAATCAGCACCATATAAAAATAATCCTGCGTTTGGTGATTCCTCTCATCATTCTAATGCTAAGAATAAAACTGAAGAAGTACAAATTGAAGCAAAGGTAGATACAGGTAAGTCACCTGAAGGAAAGGAAGCTGCTAGGAACAAACGTAAGTTTGGTACAAGTCATAATCAGGCAAAGACTGGTGCATTAAGAAGGTCTCTTCATAATATGAGACGTGGAGACAAGAAGGTCAAAGGTGAAAAACCTTACTATGGTGACGGTGGGTATGCAGCAGAAGGTGCAATCCTTGATATAGTAAGAAAGGGACTAGGTAAGCACAAGGATGCAATACAGAAGAGGAAGGTTGCTGCTAGAAAGGCAACTCCTTATGCTGCTATGGCTCAATCATATAAACCACAAGGTAATATGATTCCTGAAGAAGGGTATGATAGAATGAGAGATGACAGACTTGTGAAATACGGTATAGGACATGATGGTTCTGACCGTAGAAGTACCCCAAGTAAACGTACACCTGACAATCAAAAGATTAAAGGTAAGACTGTTCTTCAAAAGCAGACTGAAAAGAAGTATGGTAAGGGTGCTACTGCAATGGATGTTGTAAAGGCAAAAATTAAAGCTGGAAAGCTATGACCTATCCAGCACCAGATAAGATACCTTATGACCCATGGTTCGATCAACCATGGCAGTATCAAGAGTACTATGTTGAGTCTGCTTTTGTAGTTGAAGAAGAACCAACTATACATGAGTACATATATCAAATGGCTAAGGCTAGTGTCCCTATGGGAGGATCAGAAAATGTTAAATGAAAGACTAGGTGGTAAAGGATATTCTAAGCAGGCTGCTGCTAGTTCAGTTTATCCTGGTAAGAAAGGTACTGGTGACTGGATTGATTCTGATAGAGGACAGGGTAATAAGGCAGCGAGACGTGCTGGTAAGGATGTTAAGGCAAAGAGTCCTACCTATAGAGCATATGTTAAGAACAAAAAGATTAAAGAAACAACAAGTTTAAAGAATGAGTTGATTGCTGGAGCACAAGCAAAGCATCAGCAAGCTAAAACTTTTAAACAGTTTCGTAGACAGGCAAGTAAGTCATCATTAAAGAAGGGTGAAGTACGTACTCTTGATAAGAGAACTGGTAAATGGAGAAGTAACAAAGGTTAACTTCCTATATACATTGATTGCACGTAAATCAATGTTTTCATTTTTACTACCATTTGCATCGCAAATCATAAGTGATGCAGTTGACAAGATACCTGAGAATGAAGAGCTCGGTGAAAAACTCATCGATATCTGCATTAAAATACTTAAGAAATCCGTAAAGTTAACTAAGACTGACATGGATGATAAGTTATTGGAACAGGTAGAGGCAGCCATTAAGGCTCGCTAACATAAATAATTTAACTTAAAATAAGAAAAAATCACATGGCACTCTGGGGAGTAACAGACGGATCTGAAGCTAAGCCTAAGAATCTTACTACAGACGAAAAGAAAGAAGTCTATGCTACTGAAAGTGGGTGGACTCGTGAAGCAGGCTCCGTATGGAGTGGTAATGGTAATACTGATGCTGACCCAGAATTACTGGTAGCAGTTAGTGGCCTTGCCGTTTCACTTGGTACAGCAGACTTGACTAACATTGAGTTTATTACTACAGCATTTGACAAGTCAGAAGGTGGAACACTACAGGTAAGAGCAAGATTTAATGAATCAGTTGATGTAACAGGTACACCACAAATTACAGTGGTTAACGATACAAATGCCAATCATACATTGTCATATGCATCAGGTTCAGGTTCAGCTGCATTGGTATTCATGTTAATAATTGGTGCTGCTGATGCTGCAACTGATGATGGTGATGTACTATCAATTGGAACAAATGCTATATCACTGAATAGTGGAACCATTAAGGATAAGGGTACTAATACTGCCTCTACTATAACTAATGTTGCTTCAATAGGTACTGCTGCTGGAACAATAACCGTAACTTCATAAAATGTAAATGAGATTTGATGAATTGAATGAGGATAACCATCTCCTCTTTGCTATTAAATACTATGAAAATCCACATGCCTCTACAGTAGAGGACTTTGAGGAAGACCTTAAGAGGTTCAAGTATATTAAACGGCTACTAAAGAAGTACCTTACACAAGGCGACTTGAAGCATCATTTGATTTTAAATCATTTGACTATATGTTTTAATGTATTCGGTGAAGCTACTATACCACTTCTATTCTATAAGATTGAAAAGGAATACTGGACGTTGATTAAGACGTTCCTACTATTCCTTAATAGGATACCTGAGTACCCACATACAGGACTCATGGACTTACCTACACATGAGGAATGTCACAACATCTTAAATAATCTCTAATGGATGAGCAAAAGTTACAGTGGATAATAAATATCATTAGGGAAGAAGTTCCAACTAATGCTATTTCTCATGGGAACATTGCTGGTGACAGAGAACACACAGGCGATGACCCACCCATCCGTAACAAGAAGAAAAAGCGTTACATCTATGGCGGTCCCCGTTCACGTACGGCATGGATGAAGGATGGATGATTCTAATTCAGCATTAATACAACGACTGGAAAAGGTTATTGATACTCTTAGTGAGAACTCCATTAGAATGGGGCAGATGCTTGCTGTCCATGATGAAAAATTAGATAAGCAAGATAGAATAGATGCAGTATTGTTTGAGAAAGTCGAAAGTCTACACCGTGCCCTTGATCGTGAGACAGACTTGATAAAGAAAGGATGTGAAAGGGATATAAGAAAGGTTGATACACGTTTACAACTTATTGAAAAGAAAATGTGGTCTATTTGTGGTGGTCTTGCCATAGTTACGTTCATAGTCAGTCCAATTGGACAAAAGTTTATAGGAAATATGTTGACTCCACCTACTTCAGCTGATATAATAGTCGTACCGTAGTTCTTTTGTCTTGATTTACATTGACTCAAAGTACATTGGGTTGGTGTCTGCACGTCTACAGAAGTTTTCCAAGGTAAAACCCACCCTTTATAACTTTAGATGTCCCTATTGTGGTGACTCTAAGAAACATAAGAATAAGGCAAGGGGTTATCTATACCAGAGAAAACAAGATTTTAATTACAAATGCCACAACTGTGGTATGTCTAGATCCTTCACGAATTTTTTGAAGGATATGGATAAAGAATTACATTCCAAGTACCTTCTAGAAAGATATAGAGAAGGTTTAACTGGTAAAGGATCTGTAGCACCTGAACCTAAGTTCACATTTAAACAACCTAAGTTTGAAAAGAAGGTAAAGATTAATTTACCTAAAGCTACAGAAAGTAAGGTTGCTTCTGACTACCTACGTGGTAGGAAGTTGGATCCTGATAAATTTTATTATGCAGAAAAGTTTAAAGAGTTCTGTAATTCATTAAAGAAAACCTTTAATGATACAACAAGAGATCATGGAAGAATAATTATTCCTTTCTATGATTCAGATGGTAAACTGTTAGGGTTTCAAGGTAGGTCTTTAAGTCCTTATCAGACACCTAAATATCTTACCATCATGCTAAATGATTCTTACCCTAAAGTATATGGACTTGATAAAATCAGAAGAGATGCTACAGTCTTCATTACAGAAGGACCGTTCGACAGCACACTCATTCGCAATTCGATTGCTATGTGTGGAGCTGACGGTAATCCTAGGGATTGGGGGATTAGCGATGCTGTTTGGGTATACGATAACGAGCCACGAAATGAAGAAATTGTATCAAGAATCTCCAAGCTTATCTCAAGTAAGCAAAAGGTAGTCATCTGGCCTAATAATATACGTCAAAAAGATATCAATGACATGATATTATCTGGACTAAACGTCCAATCAATGATAGAATCTAACACATACTCTGGGTTAGAAGCAGAACTTCAACTTAATTACTGGAAACGCAATGAGCATAACGGTCAAAAAAAGAAACGGAACTACCGAACAACTTAATTTAGAGAAAATGCATGTCATGGTTGACCGTGCATGTGAAGGATTGGCAGGGGTTTCTGCTAGTCAGGTTGAGATCAATTCAGGTATCCAATTCTATGATGGTATCACCACTGAGGAGATACAGGGTATATTAGTGAAGTCTGCTAATGATTTGATATCATTAGAGCATCCAAATTATCAATTTGTAGCTTCAAGATTGTTACTTTTTAGTATCAGGAAAAGTTTATATGGTAGGATATCCGAGATACCAGACCTCCTTACACATATACATACCTGTATAGACAAAGGGGTTTACGATTCAAAAATACTTAACAAATATTTACCATCTGAGATTCAAAAAATCTCTGGATTTGTTGATCATGATAGAGATTATCTTTTTACATATGCTGGTATTAGGCAGGTAGCAGATAAGTATTTGGTACAGGATCGTAGCACAGGTCAGGTGTTTGAAACACCGCAGCACATGTACATCATGATTGCTGCTACTTTGTTTGCAGATTATCCACGAGAAACTAGGTTAGATTATGTCAGACGCTACTACGAAGCAATCTCAAAACACAGAATCAACATCCCAACACCAGTCATGGCGGGAGTACGAACACCCATTCGTCAATTTGCATCTTGTGTTCTGGTTGATCTTGATGACACCCTCGATAGTATCTTTAGCAGTGACATGGCTATTGGCAAATATGTCGCACAGAGGGCTGGTATCGGTATTAACGCAGGTCGAATCAGGGGAATCAATTCTAAGATCAGGGGCGGAGAAGTTCAGCACACAGGTGTTATCCCCTTCCTTAAAAAACTTGAGTCAACTGTCAGATGCTGTACGCAAAACGGTATTAGAGGAGGATCAGCTACTGTCCACTTTCCTATCTGGCATCAGG